>Ga0247782_1000688_pt1 | contig 10830 bp, 7 predicted proteins | sample UWRJL019104C5_FD_179928 | JGI IMG/M metagenome (GOLD analysis project Ga0247782, IMG submission 179928) | Plant litter microbial communities from Arlington Agricultural Research Station in Wisconsin, United States - UWRJ-L019-104C-5 | ecosystem: Environmental > Terrestrial > Plant litter >...
ATATTACCCTAACACTGTGCCGGCTGATCTTGAAAAAGCTACAGTTGAAATAAATAACGAAGTGCTTATAGCCAATACGCTTGAGGCTTCTGCAATGTCTTGTAACTATCATTTAAAGGATATCATGCTGGGAGATATTTCACGTTACCATTCGGACATTGTTTTCAGCCCAATATCAGGACGTGAAGGTTATCCTCAATATAAAACCATTATGGTTGAAGGACAGCCTTTCTGCCACATACGATACTATTTTTCCAATTAATCGTAATATTAATTAGTTTTAACCAATTAAACTTACAATTTGGATCTTGAAGATATCATAAAAGGCTGCCGGAATAACAACTGCAAGGCACAGGAAGAATTGTACCACCTTTACAAAGGGGTACTTTTCTCCCTGTGCCTTAAGTATTGCCGCAATGATGCCGAAGCTGAAGACAATCTTCATAATTCATTTATTGAAATTTTCGATACTATAAATAAGTATCGCGGAACAGGAACTTTTGAAGGATGGATTAAAAGAATAACCATCAACAAGGCTATAAATAGCTATAAGAAAACATTACAGCTGGTTCCTCTAAAAGATAACTTTACAGGAGATACAGATGTTGGCAGTGAAGAGATGAATATTTCGGCAGATGTTATACTGAAATTTGTACAGGAACTGCCAGACCAATACCGCCTGATATTTTGCCTTTATGAACTCGATGATTATCCTCATAAAGAAATTGCAGCGATGCTATCTATATCAGAAAGCACATCAAAATCCAACCTGCACCGGGCAAAAGGAATATTACAAAATAAGATAAAAGCTGTAAGGGACATTGATATAATCCAAAATCATGGAAGTTAAAAAAGACATAGGAAAAGCATTTAAAGAAAAACTGGAAAGCCTTGAAAGGCAGCCGGGCGATGCCCTATGGGATGCTATCAGCAAAGATCTGGATACAAAGAAGAAAAAACAGTTTCCCTACTTTTTGATTTATATCTACAGCTTACCTGCAATTGTGTGTATACTATATATGCTATTCTGTTTAAGCTCTGACTACCCTACATCCCAAAAACAGGATAGTGTGCAAATGGATATACCCGAATATAATCAATCATCTACCCTAAAAGAAAATACTTTTGTAAACAATAAAACATTTAAGGATTCTTCCGCCGAGCGCATGGCAGATACTAAGAATGATGCAAACAACGCAGCCTGGAAAGATGCAAACGCCAGCGATCTAACGAATAGAATGGCAAGCGATCGCACAGCAAAAGAAAACAGACATAGAAAAGACAAAAATAAAAAATACGGTTCCTCTATACCGATAGTTATTAAAAACAGTACCACCTTAAAAAACAAAGAGCAAAAAAATAATAATAAAACCACAGGCTATAAACATAACTCACATATCCCTGGAGGATCAGCTACAGGCAATACCAAAATTGCAAAAAACGCAAAAACGAGAAACAAATCAATAAAACATCCAACAACATTACATGGCTTAAAAACAAGCATTGATCAAGCTTCGGGCAACAGCCATACTAAATCGGGAAATACGATTAGTGCTTCAGATAATTACAAACAGCCAACCGACAAACAAAACATAACAGGTAACGATAACGGCAACATTATTTCTGAAAACAGTAGTACAACTGCCAACCGTAAGAATACTGTTTCAGAAATTATAACTATCGGAAAAATATCACTTTCACAAAATGACAGCCTAACAGAGAATATCCCCGTAGTGAAAGACAGCCTTAAGACAGAATTATCTAAAGAAGTTTTAGCCGAAGAAAAAGAGGACACTAAAAAAGACAGCCTTGCTCCTGTAGTAATTAAAAGATTTTCTGTTTTTGCTTATGGCGGCCCATCGCTTTTCAGGTTTCCTTACAGCACTATAAAAACAGATTCTACAACAGCAAACGTAAGCACCTCAAACAATTTTCAGTATGGGGTCCTTTTTGGATACCGTATAAATGAGAAATTCAGCATAAGAACAGGCCTTTCGGTTTCCCGCCTTAAACAAACTGCGAAAGACCTTAAACTAAGCTATTATATGTACACATCCATCGATGGCTCTGATATTGATATGGGAATTTTGCCTCCGCCCCCAATTAAGGGGATAGATTATGCATCTACTTATTTCGAGGCACACACCCGCGTGATTAGTGAAATTGGCTATAGCACCTATGCTGCTATAATAAATATCGAAAGGAAAGTAAGCTATCTGGAAGTGCCTCTGGAAATCAGCTATATGCCTTTCAATAAGAAATTGGGCATGACAATTACGGGAGGCGGAAGCCTGCTTATGCTTACTAAAAATGAAGTTTACGCTTATAACCAGAAGGGATCTGTATTTTTAGGCGAATGGAACGCTGTTGCAAAAACAAGTTTCACAGGTTCGTTTGGGCTTGGACTGCATTATAATTTTAGCCCCTCATTACAATTAAATGCCGAGCCCGCATTTAAGTATTATTTTAACACCTATAAAGACTACAAACCATATTCATTCAACATTAGGTTTGGCCTTCAATATAATTTTGATATCGGGGAGCAGAAAAAATAGATTTTTTTACTACGATTAACTATCCACGATGTCCTGTTAAAAAAATAACGGGACACAATTTATATATGCCGTATACGTTTTACAGCTGGCAACATGCAGATTGAAAGGGAAGTAAGAGCTAAATAACGTTAAATAAATATATATTTTACATTCCGTGTAACTTTTTACCTGCCTATTACGTATAACTAGTACATTTCATATAACTCAGGAATCTTTACATGAGACAATTAAAAATTACCAAGCAGGTAACCAATAGGGAAACTGCTTCATTAGACAAGTACCTTCAGGAGATTGGAAAAGTGGATTTGATCACAGCAGATGAGGAGGTAGAGTTAGCACAACGCATAAAAGCCGGAGACCAGAAAGCATTAGAGAAATTGACGAAAGCCAATTTACGTTTTGTGGTATCGGTGGCAAAACAATATCAAAACCAGGGATTAACACTTCCCGATCTTATTAACGAAGGAAATTTAGGACTTATTAAAGCTGCACAGCGTTTCGATGAAACACGTGGTTTTAAATTTATATCCTATGCAGTATGGTGGATTCGTCAATCTATACTTCAGGCGCTTGCGGAACAGTCTCGTATTGTTCGTTTACCGCTTAACAAGATTGGATCTATTAATAAGATCAATAAAATGTATGCTTTGCTTGAGCAAAGTAATGAGCGTGCCCCTTCGGCAGAAGAAATCGCTAAAGAACTTGACATGACCGTAAACGATGTTAAGGAGAGTATGAAAAACTCAGGCCGCCACCTTTCAATGGATGCGCCGCTTGTAGAAGGTGAAGACTCTAACCTTTATGATGTATTACGTTCTGGTGAGTCTCCAAACCCTGACCGTGAGCTTATTCATGAGTCGCTTCGTACAGAAATTGAGCGTGCTCTTGAAACATTAACGCCACGTGAGGCAGATGTTGTTAGATTATATTTTGGTTTAGGCGACCAACACCCAATGACTCTTGAAGAAATTGGAGAAACTTTTGATCTTACACGTGAGCGTGTTCGCCAAATTAAAGAGAAGGCTATCAGAAGGTTAAAACACACTTCGAGAAGCAAAATCCTTAAAACTTACTTAGGTTAAGTAACATATATACAAAAAACGACTGCCGAAATTTCATATTTTAAATAAAAATTGTATTTTGGCAGTCTGATTTTGTACGATACCACTAAAAATATTTAAAATTACAAACAGTTCAATAACTGTTCGTTTTTTGATTGATGATTGAACTCCGGCTGATTACCGGAGTTTTTTTTTGGTCTAAACCTTCTGTGTTACTAAGTCTCAAATTAATTAAATACAGAAAATCTTACAGTGAAAACGTAATAGCCAAGTCTAAAATTGTGCAGCATCTTAAAAAAATTTGTAAGAACCACCATTTTTTTCAGCTATACTTCTTAATAGCAGATAAAATCGTTAGTGTTTTATCGTAAAACGCCTCAACCTCTCAATCCTAAAACTTTATGGCTTTGGCACTTTGCTGCTTTAGGACTTAAAGTTATCTTTGCGTAAACATACAATCTACGATGAAAAATACACTTATAGCACCTTCAGTGCTTTCGGCAGATTTTGCCAACCTGCAGCGCGATATCGAAATGATTAACAACAGTGAGGCCGATTGGTTTCATATTGACATTATGGACGGTGTATTTGTACCGAACATTTCTTTTGGAATGCCGGTACTTGAGGCAATAACACGCCACGCTAAAAAAACGATAGACGTTCACGTTATGATCGTAAATCCGGATCAGTATATTAAAACATTCGCACAGCTTGGCGCAACAAACCTTACAGTTCACTTTGAGGCCTGTACACACCTGCACCGTACACTTCAGGCGATAAAAGCAGAAGGCATGAAAGCCGGTATTGCTGTTAACCCACATACAAACGTATCGCTTCTTGAAGACGTTATTAAAGACGTTGATGTAGTTTGTCTTATGAGCGTTAACCCTGGCTTTGGCGGGCAATCGTTCATTGAAAGAACATACGATAAAGTAAAACAGCTTAAAGAGATCATTACGCGTAATGGTGCTTCTACACTTATTGAGATAGATGGTGGTGTTAGCGATAAAAACGCTAAACAGTTGGTAGAAGCCGGTGCAGACGTTCTTGTGGCAGGGAACTATGTTTTCAGGGCAGAAGATCCTGTGGCAACTATTGCAAGCCTTAAGAAGCTTACTTGTTTTTAATACCTATTCCAAAAATAAACATCCAAAACGGCTTCAGGGCCAAACATCTATTCATGAAAAAAATTCCATTATTAATCCTTTTGGTCTCGGGCAGTATGCTTTGGGGCCAGAAAAAGAAGCCTTTTGCTACCGATAGCAAAAAGGTGACAGTGTATACCACTGCCGAAAAAACCAATCAGAGGCTTGCGCCTGCTGCAACTACACTTTCCTTCACAGAGCTAAAGCAGCCACTGGAAACACAGATCTCTGTATTTGTAGATCCTAACAAAACCTTCCAGACCGTTATGGGTATTGGCGGCGCTATTACAGATGCTTCTGCCGAAACTTTTAGTAAGATACCTAAAGACAAACAGAAAGAAATTCTTGACGCTTATTATGATGTAAACAAAGGTATTGGCTACACACTTGCAAGGACTACTATTCACAGCAGTGACTTTGCAAGCGGAAGCTATACGTACATTACTGAAGGAGACAAAGAGCTTAAATCGTTTAATGTATTGCACGACCAGCAATACCGCATACCGCTTATAAAACAGGCTATTGCAGCTGCAGGCGGTAAACTTACGTTATATGCGTCGCCGTGGAGCCCTCCGGCTTTCATGAAAGATAATAACAACATGCTTAAAGGCGGTAAGCTTAAACCGGAATATTTCCAAACGTGGGCTACGTATTACACGAAGTTCATAAAGGCGTATGAAAAAGAGGGTATTCCTATTTGGGGTATTTCTATCCAGAACGAGCCAATGGCAACACAAACATGGGAATCTTGTATTTATACAGGCGAAGAAGAACGTGATTTTCTTAAAAACTTCCTGGGCCCAACAATGAAAAAAGAAGGTTTAGGCAATAAAAAAATCATTGCGTGGGATCATAACCGTGACATGCTGTACCAAAGGGCAAGCACTGTACTTAACGATCCTGAAGCAGCTAAATATGTTTGGGGTATTGGATACCACTGGTATGAAAACTGGAGTGGCGGCGAACAGATGTTTGACAACCTTAAACTGGTTCACGAAGCGTATCCTGAAGCAAATCTTATTTTCACAGAAGGCTGTAAAGAGAAGTTTGACATTAAAAAGATCAACGACTGGAAACTAGGCGAATTATACGGTACTAACCTTATAAACGACTTTAACAACGGTATCGTTGCCTGGACCGACTGGAATATTCTTCTTGACGAAAACGGAGGCCCTAACCACGTTAAAAACTTTTGTTTTGCACCAATTCACGCGAATGTAAAAACAGGAGAGATCATGTATACCAGCGAATACTGGTATATTGGCCACTTCTCTAAATTTGTTCGCCCGGGTGCTAAGCGTATTGCGTGTTCTCCAAGCAGAAGTGCTATCAGTGCAACTGGTTTCGTTAACACCGATGGCAAAGTTGCCGTTATCGTTATGAACAAAGGTGAAGAGAAACTTACCTACAACCTTTGGATTGAAGGTAAAGCTGTAGAGGTTGAAAGCCTTCCGCATTCAATACAAACACTGGTATTTTAATACCTTTTTTATAAAGACTAAAACCTCCGGCAATACCGGAGGTTTTTTTATTACCACCTATTTTCACTCAGATTTAATTTAAGAAGAATAGCTTATCTTTGTGTAAATCAATTTTAGATAGCTATGGAAAGTGTAAATGCTGTTGCAAATGAATTTTTGAAGCTTGCTAATGAATCCGGGAAAGAGTTGACCAATTTACAATTAGCAAAGTTGTGCTACATTGCACAAGGTTTCTCGTTAGCTTTGCTTGATAAAAAGGCATACAGTGAACCTATAGAGGCATGGAAGCTTGGTCCTGTTGTACCATCATTATATCATGAGTTTAAACAATATCAGGCACAACCTATAACGACCCAATCAATAACTACCGACCCAAATAATAACCTTAATTTTATTGCTCCTACCCTTCAGGATGATAATTTAAAAAAAGTTGTTGCCTTAGCATGGAATTTATACAAAGATGTATCCGGTGGCGCGTTGGTAGCACTTACCCATGAAGGAAATACACCGTGGTCACTAACGTATGTTCCAAGTGAAAATAAAATAATTAGTGATGAGCTAATAAAAAAATATTACACGAAGTTTATTAATAATTTAGAAGTTGAATTTTTAAATGAACAGACAAAGACAACTTGATTCGCTTCTAAGAAGTTCATCGCAAACCCCCCTTGATGAGGAGAGATTAAATTCGATTACTCAGGACAGCTCTTTGCCTGATGAAGAAATTAAGGATAGGCAGCAGGACAGGATCGAAAGAAAAAAATACGCAGCAAGAACTTTTACTTTCCTGATATTTTTTACATTCACGGTCCTTCTTATCGTTACCCTTACTGCACTGGATAACTGGATTTGTTTTTATTTATCAGACAGTGTAATAATCACTTTAATAACAACATCTTTAGCAACAATTGTTGGTATATTTCTAATAGTTATGCGCTACCTGTTTAAACAGTCTGTGTAATTATTAAAATGTAATATTGCCGGCCAGTTGTTTTAGTGACACCTCTGATATTTTAGCCTGATATTGGGCCGAACTATTACGTGTACGCGCATTAACATAGTTAAGCTGAGCTGTACGAACTTCAAGTTGCGTTATGGTTCCTATACGGTATTTCTCTAAAGTAATATCAAGATTTTGCCTCGCGATATCTTCATTTTTAGCTTCAAGTTCTACAAGTTTCAGATTTGTCAGGTAGGTTTGATATGCTGATATTAGCTGCGAATTTACCGTCTGTGTTTGCTGGTCTATTAAAATCTGGCTGTTATCAATTTGTATTTTGGCGATCTTCTCGTTCCTGTTCTGTAAAAAACCATTGAAGATATTGATGGATGCCGAAATTCCGTAATTAAGGCCACGGCTGTTATTAGATTTCGCAAAACCAAGACTGGACTCACTTTCATTAAAAATATAACCTGTAGTCACCCCTACTTGCGGGTAACGCATAGACTTAACCTGTTTGAGGTTGAGCTCTGCCACACGCTTATTAATAAGTGCCAGTTGTATCTGTGGGTTTTGCCCTGATGCAAGGTTCATCAGGTCGCCCAGCTTTAAATTATTATCAATAGCTACCTCTGCTACTACTTTAAAATCTAACGTAAGGTTACGCGCCATAAGCTCGTTAAGATAGGTCTTGGTATTTTGGTATGACTCGCGCTGGCGAAGGTAATTTGTCTGGTCGGTATTAAGGTCAACCTGGGCATTAAGCACTTCAAGTTTAGCCGCTTTACCAATTTTAAACCTGTTATCGGCAGTGGTAACCCGTTGTTTTGATATTACTATAGCAGTATCAAGCGCGGTTAGCATCTGCTGCTGCTGAACAAGGTCAAAATAGGTAGTCATAACATCGCTCACGCGGGTTAACACCATAAACTTCAATTCGGTTTCCCCTTGTTTTCGCAATTCTTTTAATTGATCATAACGGGCAAACATCCTGAAACCATCAAAAATAGTCCACCCAAGATTAACGCCATAACTCATGCTGTTGTTCTTGGCATTGTTCAGCTCCTGTATTGTACCATCAGTACGTACCTGCTTAGAATTTTGAATATTATTATTCTGGGTAAACGTACCGGACAGATTCGGAAGCAATCCTGCGTTGGCAAGGCTAACGTTTTGCTGATCTACCAAAAGGTCGTTTTTAGACAGCTTTATGTCATAATTATTTTCGAGAGCAATAGCTACCGCCTGTTCAGGCGTTAACAAGTCCTGTTCGGGTATAAGAACTACCTGCGCCGAAGCACCAATAGTAAACAGGCTACATAAAATATACAGGCAAAACCTCATACAGTAATGGTTTTAATCTTCCAGGTTATCAAATTCAGGACGGTGGTTTCTTGGCTTAGACCACATAAAATAAATGGCCGGGATAATAAATAGGGTAAGGATAAGCGAAAACACTGTTCCTCCCACAATTACAACCCCCATACCCACACGGCTGGTAGATGCAGCACCGAGTGACATTGCAATAGGCAGTGCACCAAGGGCAATAGCTAAACTCGTCATTAATATCGGACGAAGGCGCGATTCTGCGGCTTCCATAATAGCTTCATATTTAGGCCTCCCTTCTTCGCGAAGCTGGTTCGCAAATTCTACAATAAGGATACCATTTTTGGTAACAAGGCCAATAAGCATAATTGTACCTATCTGGCTGAAGATATTCCACGTCTGGCCAAACAGCCACAGCGACAATAATGCTCCTGCAACTGCCATTGGTACAGTAAGGATAATAATAAACGGATCTATAAAACTTTCAAATTGGCCGGCAAGTATCAGGTAAATAAGCAATAATGCCAGTCCGAATGCAAATAATGTGTTTGAGCTACTTTCTACAAAGTCACGCGATTCGCCACCAAGATCGGTCGTAAACGTATCATCAAGTACTTTTACTTTGGCACGCTCCATAGCATCTATACCATCACTAATACTCATACCCGGTGCAAGCCCTGCAGAAACGGTTGCCGACATATACCTGTTATTATGGTATAGCTGAGGTGGGCTACTTTGTTCGTCTACCGAAACTAAGTTGTCCAGCTGTATAAGTTGCCCGGTATTACTTTTTACGAATGTAGAGGTAAGATCTATAGGTGCGTCGCGGTCTTTCAATTCAAACTGCCCCATAACCTGGTACTGCTTGCCATTCATCATAAAGTAACCGAAACGCTGTCCGCTTAACGACAGCTGTAGTGTTTGTGCAATATCAAGTAATGATACACCAAGGCTTTCTGCCTTTTCACGATCTATAGTTACATTAATTTCCGGCTTGTTGAATTTAAGGTTCACATCAGTCATTGAGAACGTAGGGTCTTTACTTACCTCATCCATAAATTCAGGGATCTTTTCACGCAGTTTTTCAAAGTTAGGTGCCTGTATGATGTATTGAATCGGTGGGCCTCCCCTTCTGTTTACTGCGATAGTTGGCTGCTCAGACACTGATGTCTTAGCTTCGGCATAACGCTTGGTCCATTTGGTAAGATCGGCTGCAATTTCTTTTTGCGAACGTTTCCTGTCTTCCGCTTCTTTCAGCGCAATCCTTACACGCCCACTGTTTACAGATGCCGAACCAAATCCCGGTGCTGTTATAACAAGGCTTACTTTTTCTTCAGGAATAGAATCTTTAATTAGCTGTTCTATTTCTCCCATAAAACGCTCCATGTATTCGTATGAAGCACCTTCAGGAGCTGTAATATTAAGCCCGATAAAGCTTCGGTCGTCGTAGGGAGCCGTTTCTTTTTGAATGGTACTGTAGAATAATGCTATAAGGCCAATACAAATTACAAGTATAGGGAAGCTTATCCATTTTCTTTTCATAAAGGTGGTTAGCATTCCTGCGTAACCTTTGTTCATCTTTTCGAAGTAAGGCTCTGTAAAATCGTAAAACTTAGATTTTTTGTGCACCCCTTTAATAAGGTAGGCATTAAGCATTGGTGTTAACGTTAACGACACGAATGCCGATATTAATACCGCCGCTGCGATAACAACCCCAAACTCCCGGAAGAGCCTGCCCACAAATCCTTCAAGGAAAATTACCGGAAGAAAAACTGCTGCAAGGGTAATAGAGATAGAAATAACGGCAAAGAAAATTTCATTAGCCCCTTTCATGGCAGCTTCAATTGGCGTCATGCCCTCTTCTACTTTCTTAAATATATTTTCGGTTACAACAATACCATCATCCACCACAAGCCCTGTAGCCAGTACAATAGCTAATAGCGTAAGCACATTGATAGAAAACCCGAAAATGTACATAATAAAGAAGGTCGCGATAAGCGAAACCGGAATATCCAGTAACGGACGCAATGCAATTGCCCAGTCCCTGAAGAAAAGGTAAATAATAAGCGTTACCAGTATAATAGATATAGCCAGTGTTTCAGCTACTTCCAATACCGATTTTTTAATGAATACTGTATTATCAATGGCTATGTTTAGCTTTAAATCGGCAGGCATTTCTTTTTTCAACTGATCGTACTGTGCATAGAATGCATCGGCAATCTCAACATAATTCGTACCCGGCTGAGGAATTATTGCAAGGCCTACAAGCTGCTGCCCCTGATTGGTCATTTTAGTTTCCAAATTCTCAGGTCCCAGTTCGGC
>Ga0247782_1000689_pt1 | contig 10808 bp, 2 predicted proteins | sample UWRJL019104C5_FD_179928 | JGI IMG/M metagenome (GOLD analysis project Ga0247782, IMG submission 179928) | Plant litter microbial communities from Arlington Agricultural Research Station in Wisconsin, United States - UWRJ-L019-104C-5 | ecosystem: Environmental > Terrestrial > Plant litter >...
AATAAAAACTAAATATTTATATAATAAAAGTTCTGTGCAATTTAAAAACTATATATCTATAAGCATTTATTTTTTATATTAAAAATCTATTTTAAACCTTTTTACCTATAACTTTTTTTTTTTTTTTACCTTTTTTTTTTTTTTTTTTTTTTTCTTTTATAAATTTTTATTTTTTAAATTCTTTTTTTTTTTATAATTTTTTTTTTTTTTTAACCTTATTTTTTTTGTTTAGTAGCTGCTATTATAAATATTTAGTTTTTAAGGGCCCTTTATAGCAATAAAGTCTTAGGCTACCTAGGCCGCTTAAGCTATTAATAAAGAAAGCAGCTTAAATAGCAAAGATATAAAAAAAGTACTAGCTAAGCAGCTAAACTTAAGCTGGCTAACATAGTATTTTTTAAAAAAAAATAACCAAGTTTTTATAGCTTACTTACTTATTACTTAAAAAGTAATACTTATTAAAGCAATAGCAATATAAAAAGACATTAATAATATAAAATATTTTAATATTTAAGTTTTTAGCGCTAAAAAAACTTTTTTAATAATAACTTTTTTAATAATATTTTTTTACTTTTGCATAATTAACAAATTTACTTTTTTTATTAATATATATAGTATATGCTTTTTTTATTAAAAACTAAATATTTATATAAGCATTTTATATTAACAAATATTTAGTTTTTTATAGTGCTAGTAAATATTAGCTAATAGCTTTATAGCATTTATAATATTGCTAGATTATTTTATATATTGTTTAACTATAAGTAAAAAAAAAATACTAAAATTTTTTACTTTTATATTTAACCTAAACACTATTAAAAAAGCAATTAATTAATATTAGCTTTTTAAGTTAAATTTAATTATAAAAAAGTTTGTTAATAAAAATGCTTAATTTAACTTAAAGGCAGATATAGCTACTATTTAAGCAGCAGTGCGCTTTTTTTAAAAATAAATGCTGCTTACTAATATGCTAAACCTTGCAAACTTAGGTATAGGTTTAAGATTAGCCACTATTATAGCAGCAAAAAAGCTGTTAAATAAGTACCTTAATTATTTTATAATATGCTAAAGTTTAAGAGCTGTGCTTTATAGTTATGTAATAAAGAACTGGCTATGTGCTATGTTTTTTATTTAGTTATACTAGCACTGTTGCTGTAATAATAAATTGCTAAATTATATAAAGCAAATAAGAATAGTGTTATAGCTGCAACTAGTATAGATTATATTTAATAAAATTACGCAAACAATTTAGAGCAGCAATTACTTCTTACTAAATATTAGTAAAAAAAGTAGTAGGCTGTTTAGTTTTATTGCTAGCAATTTAGTAACTGCTGCTATAAAAAAAGCTAATAAACTTAAAATAAAAGTAAATAAATAGCTTAATAAAATAAAAGACAAGTTAAAAGCTTTAAACAAGCAGATTGCTAACACTAAGGATTATAATATATTAGTAAAACTATAATTAAAAAAAGATCTGCTGTTAAAAGCTTATATAATAGCTGCTACTATTAAAGGTTTAAATAATATATTATATTTTAGCAAAAGTAACCTTTAATACTTTTAAGATTAGATAAGATTAAGAATAAGTAAGGTAGAACAAGAAAATGTGCTCTTTTTATAAACACTAAATAAAGAGCTAAACGTTATTATTTTAGCAGATTAGCTGCTTATATTAAACAGGAATAAAGCTAAGAACTTTGACTTTATATAACTAAAAATAGGCAATTTTATAAGCGACCAATTTAGAGACCTCTTTTTTAGCTTTTTTATTAAAAATAAAAAGAAGATTAAGCAAAAAGCCTAGGAGAAAGTAAAGCGCAAAAAAAAGAAATATAACCTAATTACCTAAAGTATATTTAGTAGTGCAACTAGCAGTTATATAGATATATAAACAGCTGCTAGTTTTTTAAAAGTAAACTAAAAAAATATAGCAACTATATTAAGTTTAAAAAAAATATATTAAGTGCATTAAATTGTTAGTAAGTTATTTGCTTTTATTAAAAACAAATTATTGTAACATTTTTTACTATATGGGTTAATACTTTTTTTACCCCTTTAAATAAAAAACTGAATATTTATAACTATAAATATTTAGTTTTTTATAGCCCGCTACTAGCTTTACTAATTATTTTTTGCTTTTTATATAAATATTGCTTTTATACTAAAAAAAATATTAAACTTTTTAAAGTTTGCGTTTTTAGCCAACAAATGTAGAATAAGAAAGACTATTATATATAGTAGCATTATTAAGTACTTTTATAACAAGAAGTATATTAATAAATAAGGCAAAAGTAATGTTTACTAGCTATTTTTAGTATTAATACTTTTGTTTATAGCTATGCAGACCTTTTATATACTAAAAAGCTTTTTTTTTAAGGAATTAAACGTTTACCTTGCTTATAAAAACAGCTAAGCAAAGCTTAATTAAAGCAAAAAATTAAAAATATTTAACAAACACAATTTTAATTACTTTATTTTGCATTTTAATTTAAATAATTTTTAAGTAAATTATTCTACCTTATTAAAAACTAAATATTAAAGCATATAATATTTAGTTTTTAATGCCTTAACCTTTTACTAATATTTAATTATAAACTAGCTAGGTTATTATTATATTATTATATAATATATTTTGTAATTAATATGCAACTAAAACAACTAAGCTAGTAAGCCAACTTATTAATATTAAAAAGGAAATCTATAGCTTTTTGTAGTATAGCTATTTTAACGTATTAATAAACATTAAGCTTAACACTAAAGCTAAGTTCTTAATAATGCTGCCTAAGTAAATATTTGGTGTCCTTGTAGTAAATAAAAGCTATATATGCAAAAATTATTAAAGTACAACACACAAACTTATATAATTGATTTAGTATAAAGTGACCGTGCTTTGCTTTACTACTTTACTTATAAACTATTTAAAAAATATGCTTAAGTATTTAAAGCTAGGTTTTATAAACCTTTTATTATCTAGGCTGTTTTTACTTAAGTTTGATAGCCTAGCCTTATATTATACTAATTTTGTACCTATAAGGCCAGTTAAATATATAAAGTATAAGAGCATTAAAAAAATAAAGCAACTTTTATTTATTAAAAAATAAACCTATGTTTTTGCTAATAATGCTTTTTATAATGTTTTTAATTTAATAAAAAAGCTTAGCACAGTTTTTAAAAGCAAAAAATATTATTAGTAAACTTTATTGCTAGAACTATTTATATATATAGCTTACTAATATAACTAGAGCTATAATATATGCAAAGTTATAATTAGAGCTATATATAAGCAAATATTTTTATAAAAAAACATAAGTATTAAAATTAAGATACCAAATAAAAACTTTATGTTTTTTAGCAACAATTTTTTAGGTGCTAGATTTATTACAGTTTAACTATTTTTAAACCTAAACGCTGCTAGTATATATAAGCATTAGTATAGTTAGTATAAAAAAAAACTTTATGCTTTTTTTTTAGGCATAGTAGAGTTTGACTTATTTTAAGTCTAAACTTAATAAAATTATAACTTTTAAAGCAATAATAAGCAAGAAGTTATTATACCTAACCCTAGCGTTTAAAAAAAGCTTAATATTTTTGCACTAGACCTTAATAATATTAAGGTTTTCTGCTTTAAAAAAAAAGAAATAAATAATAAAAGTAAAAAACTGCAAGAGAAAAAAGAAAACAATATAGCTTAAAAAGATCTAGCTTAAAAAAATCTAGCTTTAAATATTAATTTTACTAAAATTATAAAAACTATTGCTATAAGCATAAAAAAGGTTAAAAAGTTAATTTAATAGGCCAAAAACAAAAAGGCAAGCTTTATTTTTAAACAAATAAAAAAAGATTTTTAAGCAGCTATACTAATAAATTAAATTAAATAATACTAATTTATTATTAATAAATTTGCGCTTTTAGCATACTTTATTATAGAAGTTTTAGACTGCATAAATGCTTTAAAAAATTTAAGTATAAAGAACCTCTTAAATAGAGCTATTATTATAGTAAAGTTTTCTTAGTTGCAGCAGTAAGTCTACCTTTTTTTGTTTTCTATTAGGTCTATTATAAGACAGTATGTCTTATAGCTTTTATAAAAAACTAAATATTTAAAAATTAAATATTTAGTTTTTTATAAGCTTTTATTACTTTTTTTACTATATTTATTAAAGCTATAACTATATTTAACAACTATATAAAAAGATTTTTATATTATTATAGTTGCTTAATATTAACGTTAGTATAATTATGTTTTACTTAAGCAATAAAAAACGCGCTTTTATAATAAAAAAATTTAATAACTTTATATTTTTTGTTAAAGTCTTTATTTGTTTAACTAAAACAGCTAGTGCAAGCATTAACCTCTATATATGCTGCTGCAAAAGTTTTGTTGTTTTTTTTAGTTAGTTAGCAAATGTTTTAAACCAAATATTTAGCAGACTTATTTATATTAAATAGCGCTAATTTATAAATTAGCAAATATTTATTATTATTAAAACAATTTATAAAAAATATAAGGAGATTATGTAGCAAAAATATTTTTAATAACTTGCTGCTAAAAAAATTATTAACGTTTACATCTAAAGCAAGCTAAGTTTGCTAGTTTATTATAAGCTAATTTATAGTTTTTATAATTAGCTATATTTATAATACTTTTTTAAAATTTTAAATATAAGCATAATATTTATTTGCTATAGATTTTTTTATAAAATAAGCAACTATATTTTAAATATTGCGCGTTTAGCTATTAAATATTTAAAAAAATACTATTTATTAAATAGCTTTATATACCTTAACTATATTGCTTATTTAATAATATTTGCTAAAATAAAGCTGTTTAAAAAAACAACTTTTAAACTTATATTAATTAAACAAGTATAAAAAATAGAAAACCTAAACTTTTTTAGTTTGTTTAATTTAAAAAGTTTTTTAAATAATAAAACTATTAAAGCACTTTTTAAAGCTAAAAAAAAAAATAAAAAAAAAGTAAAAGCCTATTAAAAAAAAATAAAAGTAGTTTGCAAGCAAAAAGAAAAAGAAAAAAAAAAGTTAAAAAAGCAAAAAGCTTGCTTTTTAAAAAAGGCAAAAAAAGAGAAGGCTATAGTTTAAAAACAGCGCAAAAAGTCTACCTATAAAAAAAAAGTTGCCTCTTTTTTAAACATAACTATACTAGTTAAGCATACCTATAGCACTACTTAGCTTAAGTTTGTTTACCTAGTTAGCTAAAAAATTTTGCTTTATTAATAAGTTATAATAGAATGCAGTCTATATTTTTTTTATGCTTTATATAAAACTACTGCACTATATAAAAAGTATTTTTAAAAAAAGTATTTAATAGGTTATATATAAACTATATAATATACTTAAAAAAAACTTATATTTATTTTTATAGTAATACTATTATAGTTAACTAACTAATATAAAATATTTAAAAAGGTGCGCATTTATATATAAAAAGTTAGCTATATAAGCTAATATGTTTTAGTAGCATATATAACTATATACTAAAAGCCAGCCTAATAAGGCAACATAGCCTTAGATATAATAATTGTTTATTTAAATATATTTTTAAACCTAAAGCTATACACTCTAGCATATATTAAAAGGTATTTTTAAGTGCAGCAAAGCAAAACTAAAACCAGTTCTATTTTTTTTTTTCTTTATTTTTAGGTATTTTAATATTTTAGTGTTTTATATTTAATTATTTTAGTACTTTAAAGCAACTATTATTTTAGCAACAATTATGTTTATAATGCTTTTTTTTTTAATAGCAAATAAATATATGCAGGCTTATAAGTACAATAGTTATTGTTATGCTTAATATTTTTTAATATATTATTTGCTTTTTAAAAAACTAAATATTTATATAATATTTAAATGCTAACTAGCATAATAGTTATTTATGCTTAATATGTTTTAATATACTGTCTGCTTTTTAAAAAACTAAATATTTATGCTATGCTAATTTTTTTTAATAAAGCAATTAGCTATTAAGGTTAAAAACTACATATTTATTTATTAGATTTAGCGCTTTAATTTTATAAAATTAAACTATTTTTTTTATATTTTTTTTTTTCTAGTTGTTTTAGTTGCGCTTACAAATATTTAGTTTTTAAAAAGCTTTAATAGTATCTAGACGTCCTAGAAGTGCTTGTTATAAAAAGGGCAGCAACTAAGCAAGTTTAAGTTATCTTGCATTATGCTATCTAAATAAAAATAATAAATATAGCAATTAAAACCTTAAAAACATTATTAATAATAAAGGCTTTAATACTTTACTTTAGTTTTATTTTGCTAGCAAAGCACTAGTTATTAAAGCTTTTTGCACTTAAATTTTAAATAACTAAATATAAAAAATATATTTTAATAGCATATTAAACTTAAACGTTTACTATTAATTAAAAAATAACTTAAATATTATTAGCGCTTATTGCTATTTTTTTAACTTTTTGTTATTTAAGTGCTATTTGTGCACTAATAGTAAGTAAGGCAATAAAAATTAAATATTTAACAATTATAAATATTTAGTTTTTATTAGACCTTTTTTATAATATATAGTAGCTGACTAAAAATTTGCAGCAGCTAGCATATTTGCGCTATACTACTAATACTTTATTAGCTTGCTTTTAGTAGATTAAGGGCTAAAAAAAGGTTTACTATATTTTTTTTAAATAAAAACTTTATTTATTAATATTATATTGCTTTTAATGCTAGAGCAGGCAAATATTATCTAATAGATTGTATTTATACTAACACTAGTTTTATTAAACTATAAAAACGCTTAAAACAAAAACTTAATAACATATATTTCTAGCTTGTACTAACTTTTTTAATAAGACATAGCAAAATATATTAAAACAGGTGTAAAAAACTTTTTGCTTAGGTTAGTTTTTATTTTTAAGCATAGTTTAAAGAATTAAAGTTAGATATTGCATATTTAGCAACAGTATACTAAAATACAATAATATATATTTAATAAATATTAGTTTGCTAAGAACTTGGCAGCATTAAATAATCTATATAATATAAGTTTTTAATTTTTTATATTTTTAGCTAATGCTTGTGCATTTTAAAATTTTAACAACTATTAAGACGTAGACCTGCTTGCTGCCTAAAGTTTTAACTAATTTATATTATTTATTAGCTTAGTAAAGGCTGCTATGCTTGCTGCTGACTAAGATACTACTATATTAGACTATAATATAACCCTTAATATTATTATAACTAGGATTTTGTAGGCCTTTATGCCTCTTACTTATATACTGACTAATATTAAGGAGCCGGCTATATAGGTCTTTATAAAAAAAAAAAAACAAATAATTATTAGTGTTTATAGTATAAAAAAGTTAGCAGGTACTAAAAATGCTATTTTAATAATTAATAATAATTAGGTTAACATTATAAAATTTATTATGCAGCATATTAAAAGTTTGCTAAACAAACAAACAATTTATTTTTAATAGCTTATTGTTTGCTTTTTTAAAGAAAAGCAAGCTTTATAAAAAGCCTGCTTAAAGCAGTATAGCAAGACATACTATATTAAGAAGCATAAAAATATTTTAGTTAAAAACATTAATATAGCTAATTAACTTAGTATAATATTAGGCTATTTAAATATAATTTTACTTATAACTAAAAACAAAATTAAAAAAGAAATTAAAAAAGTTTTTACTATATTTTAAAACTAGTTTTAAAAAAAAGCTGCATATAGCAATTATTTTAATAACGCGTTAACTTTTTTATTTTTTTATTTTTATAAAAACAAATATATTCTAGTTTTAGCAACATATATTAATATAATTTTATTTTTTACTACTTAATTGCCAGCATTAATTTATATTTTTAGAAGTTTTTTAATAATTAAAACAATAGTACTTATTATATATTATATTATTATAGTAGTTTACTTAAAATTTAAACAGATATAAGTTATGTTTACATGTTATTAAAAACTAAATATTTGTACTTGCACAAATATTTAGTTTTTAATAAGCCTTTTTTTTTATTAACTAATTATTTCTTGCTATTAAAAACAAAATATTTATACATATATAAATATTTAGTTTTTAGCTATCTTATACTTTTTTTTGTTTATTTATATTTCTACATATATGCTTTATACTAATTATTAAATATATAAGCTGTTATGTTATATATTATTAGTTGCTAATTTTTAGACTATAAACATTTTACTATAATATATAATTAAAGAGCGCTAAAAGGCATTAGCAACATTTTATAATAATAAAACCTTTTTAGCTATCTTTATTATTAAAGTAAAAGTTTTGCTTAGGCTATTTATATTAGTAAAACTTTAGTTATTAGTTATTTATAAGTTTATTTTTAAGTGTTATAATACTATAAGCTAAATAGTAAAAGCTGTTATTAAGGCTAGCAGTATATAAGCTAGTTTTAACCTATAGTAAAAAATAGTTATTATTAGCAGTACTTTTTATAACATTATACTTATAAATGCTTTATAAACTTTTATTAATAAGCAATATGTTAATCTGTTTTAATTTTAAATATTTTTGCTTTGCAAAAAGTTAGCCTAAAATATAAGCATAGGTATAAATATTTATATATAGTTAGCATATTAAATTTTGCTTAGCAAACATTGCAAGCAGTTTGTTAAAAAGCTTATAAGTATACTAAATAAGTTTTTTATTGTTATGCAAAAAGATATAAAACCTAAATTTAAAACAACATATGCTTAAATAATAGCGTTAAACATTTTAAAGTTAAGTTGTTACATTATAGTTAATAATAGTAGGTTAAAGATTTTATAGCTTGTTAAAAATAAAACCTATTTGCAAACTGTTTGCACTAGCTTAGTTAACAGCACTATATGCTCAAAATAGTTTTCTTTCTAGATTTTAAAGCCTATAACAAACTTGCAGTAAAATGTATACCTTGCTAAAAGTCACTATTTAAAAAGAGCAGATTTTAAAGTGTTTGTTTAAATAGGTTTTCTTTAAAAAAAAAAAGTTATAATAAAAACTTATAACTTTAATAGCTCTTTAACTAACTTAAAGTTTTTTAAAATAAATAATCTAAATATTAATAGTAACTAAAAGCTTAAAACGTTAAAAAATAAAAAACTTTTATTTAAAAAAGCAAAAATTTAAAAGTAAATATAAGTTTATAAAAGTAAAAAAAAAATAAGATTTTAATAGCTAAATAAGTTAGTACTAAAAGCTAGTTTTTGCTTTTAAGGTTAAAAAGATAGCAAAAATAAAAAAAGTTTTAAAACATAAGATTACTTCCTTCTTTACAGGCCAGGACCTTATAAGCTACTTTTAGCTAAAACTGCTTACTACAATTAAAAGCTTTGCTACTTACAACTAATAAGGTTATAGTTAATTACTTAGCGCCTTTAACTATAATATAGTTCTCTGCTTTTAATTTTATTACTTTAAGGCCCTTACCTGCCTTTTTAAGCCTTGCAAGCACTTTGCAATTACTTATATTATCCTTATATACTATTTTACTATATAACTTTAGTTTAGTCTGCTAAATATTAGCTATACGTATAAAGGCTTTGCTAAGTGTAAGCTATACACTTTAATGCACTTAAGCTTGCTTTTAAGCTATTTTAAGCTTTAGATAGCTAACTTTGTGTTTTAAATTAGCAATTTTATATAACTTCTTGTTAAGGGCCTTAAAGGCCTTGTAATATAGGACCCTTTGGGCCGGCATAGCCAACACCTTGTTATACCTAGCCAGTTTACGGCTAAGTTAGCATAATTCTTGGCCTCTTAAAGGCGTTTTAATAGCAATTGGAGTAATAAGGGCTAAAAAATTAGGCGTACGTGGCCGTTTAACCTTATAAAGTGCCTCTGTACGCACTATAAAAACCTTTAGTTTTTTTAATATAACATATTTTAAAAATAACAGCTTTATATAATTTTTTGGCCATATCTCTATTGTTTTTTATGCATTTTTAATTGTTATAAGCGTTAAAATATTAATTTTAGTAAGCTAAAAAGCTTGTATAACTTTTTGTTTAGAGGGCTTGCTTTTAATAGCAAACAAAACGCAGTCCTTTACCTTTAACTTTAGCTTTTTTTTTAACGCTGCAAATATTGCAATATTTAATAGCTATATTATATAACTATAGTATAGTTTATAAAATACTAGCTATATTTTATTTAATATATAGAGCTATAAAAACTTTTTGTTAATATATAAATTATAACTATTATATATTAAAACTATTTATAAATTATTATGTTTAATATATTTTATAAGTTAATTATATACTTAGGTTAATTATATACTTTTTTTAACTTTTATATAAATAATTTTTAACTTATTATATTTTTATTATATATTATAATAAGCTTTTAAAAAAAGTTTAATATTATTTTTATACTTTAAGCTTTTTATATAAACTTAAAACTAAGCGTTTAATATATAGCTAAAATTTATAATATATTATTAATAATTTTAATAAATTAAAAATATAACTATATAATTATATATAATAGTAATTTTAAAAAATAAAAACTTATTAAATTTAAAAAGTAAGCTATTATATAATATATATTTAATTTTATTATGCAATTATTTTTATTTAGGTATAATAATATTAATAATATAGCTAACTAATTATTAAAATTATATAATAAAAAATATATTAGTAAAAATTAAACTTTTATTTTTATATAATAATAATTAGCTTTTATATTATATTTTAATTATTAAATTAATTATTAATATATTTTATATAAAAATTTGTTTAAATATTATAAATAGTTTATTTTTATATAAAATATAATAATAAAATATAAAGTTTAAAAAAAAATATATATATA
>Ga0247782_1000690_pt1 | contig 10800 bp, 10 predicted proteins | sample UWRJL019104C5_FD_179928 | JGI IMG/M metagenome (GOLD analysis project Ga0247782, IMG submission 179928) | Plant litter microbial communities from Arlington Agricultural Research Station in Wisconsin, United States - UWRJ-L019-104C-5 | ecosystem: Environmental > Terrestrial > Plant litter >...
TATTTACAGGATTATCATTATCAATAATTCCTGTTCTTATTTCCGGCTATGTATTTGGCAACTGCCTTGCGTTTAAAGATTCTGATCAACACTGGCGATACATTTGTTCGCTTATAGGTTTTTCTATTTTCGCTCTTATGTTCTTATGTGTTCTTGCAGTCGCAGTTTATTATATAAGACTGTTGAAAAGAGAAGCAAAAAAGTAATTATTTGGCATCATCCCCATCAAACGGATTATAACCCAGGTAGAATTTTAAAAAATCATCTTCGTCTGCTTCAGGCTCGTCAAAGTAGTCTTTACTAAACACAACGATACCCTCTACTTTACTGGAATAAAGTCCACCTTCAAGCTGACGGTTAACAGTAACACCCAGTTTAGAAGACACAAACCCATCATTATCCTGTTCAATATCGTCATCAAGCTCTCTTACCTGGCGTAGCACCTCTACATAATTGCCCGAAAGTTTTGCATCACCGCAAAGCAGCTCCATTTTTGGCTGAAAGAACTCAAAAAAACGTATACCGGATCCATCTTCGCTAAACTGAATTACCATATCTAACGCCTCAACATATAATACCGGATAAGTAATATCCATAATTTCAGTGGTATTCTCTTCGTAATCGTACTCAAGCTTGGCTTTTACAGCTTTATAAGAATCGGTAAAATTTAGGTTATCTATTGCAATGTAAGATGTAATATTCATCGTTTGTATTTTAAGTTATTAAGCGTGCCTTCCTTCGTTTTCATAATACGCGTCTACATTTAGCTTTGGCTGCGTAGATGCCATAACCGCCAACTGGTCGCAGCGCTCATTTTGCGGATGGTTATTGTGCCCCTTTATCCATTTAAAGTCAACTTTATGCTGACGGTATATAATAAGGAAACGCTTCCACAGGTCGGGATTCTTCTTGTCTTTATAGCCTTTTTTCTCCCAGCCAAAAACCCAGCCTTTAGACACAGAGTCTACCACATATTTAGAATCTGATATTACAAGAACACTTGTACCCGGTGTTTTTAGCTTCTCTAAGCCCACAATTACAGCAAGCAACTCCATACGGTTATTAGTCGTTAGGCGAAAACCCTCATAAAATTCTTTTCTATACGGCTGCCCTACCAGTTCCATGACCACGCCATAACCGCCGGGTCCGGGATTGCCTTTTGCGGCACCATCTGTATATATATGTACGGTATGCATTTTTAGTAGATTTGGTTATTCTATTATTCGGTGATCTGGTGATTGGGTAACATTGCTAATCAAATAACCGAATTACCATACAACCAAGCTAACCTTTTAGTATTTCTTCAATAACCCTCGGGAAATGCTCATGTTCCAAAGCCAATACTTTTAGTGAAACTTCTTCGGCACTCAGGCACTCTTCTATCGCAACGGCATGCTGGTAAATTACATTGCCTTCATCATAATTATCATTCACATAATGAATGGTAATTCCGCTTTCCTTGTCCTTATTTTCATGCACGGCACGATGCACATTCATTCCGTACATCCCTTTTCCGCCATAATTTGGCAGCAGTGCCGGGTGTATATTTATCACTTTATGCGGGTAATGCCCGATGATATCCGAAGGGAATTTCCATAAAAATCCGGCCAAAACAATCAGGTCAGGGGTAATTTCGTTTACCAATTGCAACACTTTTCCTTCATTTAGGGCTTCGCGGTCGAATACGAATGTAGGAATATTGTACTTTTTTGCTTTTTCTAAAACACCTGCATTTGGGTTGTTTGTAAACACTCCCGATACCTCATACTGGCGTTTCTCGTCGAAATACTGCATGATCTGCGCTGCATTAGAGCCTCCACCTGAAGCAAAAAGGATGATTTTTTTCATTTTTTGGAAAGATTTTTACGGTATGCGAAAAACAATAATATCCTGCAAAATAACGGCGTTTTAAGTACATTCTAAAATTAATTTTCTACTTTAGTGCTACATTTTTTGACTAAGATGCGGTTTTAAAATAAAGTTTTTTATTTTTGCCATTCAATTTAAATTCTAAAATTAAAGATTATGTCAGACATTGCATCAAGAGTAAAAGCGATTATCGTAGACAAATTAGGTGTTGACGAAAACGAGGTTGTAACAGAAGCTAGCTTCACAAATGATCTAGGAGCGGATTCATTAGACACTGTTGAGCTTATCATGGAGTTTGAAAAAGAATTTGACATTCAGATTCCAGACGATCAGGCAGAAAACATTTCTACTGTTGGTCAGGCTATTTCTTACATCGAAGAAGCAAAAAAATAATAAATATTAAACATCCATGTAGTGCTTAATTACATGGATGTTATTATTTATTGAAAATTAAGGCCAAAATCACCCGAAAAAATATGAGAGACTTTTAAAGATAAAGCTTCTTTCATAAAAAAACATTACCAATGCCCATGTTTTCTTATCTTTTATTAGAACACATGGGTATTGTTCTATAAATTTGAAACTATAAAATTGACCTTATGGAATTAAGAAGAGTTGTAGTAACAGGACTGGGAGCACTTACCCCTATAGGAAACAACGTTGAACAATACTGGAATGCACTTATTAACGGTGTAAGCGGTGCTGCCCCTATTACTTATTTTGACACTACTAACTTCAAGACCAAATTTGCCTGTGAGGTAAAAAATTTCAATGTCGAAGATTTTATAGATAGAAAAGAGGCACGAAAAATGGACCGTTACGCCCAGTATGCTATGGTAGCTACCGGAGAAGCGGTTAATGATGCTAAATTTGACTTTGATACTTTAGATAAAGACAGGGTTGGTGTAATTTGGGGATCGGGCATTGGCGGACTTGAAACTTTCCAGGAGGAAGTTATCAACTGGGCTAAAGGGCCGGGCATACCTAAATTCAATCCGTTCTTTATCCCTAAAATGATCGCCGACATTGCCGGTGGCCATATATCTATAAAATATGGCTTTAGAGGGCCAAACTTTACAACGGTTTCTGCCTGTGCATCGTCTACAAATGCCATGATCGATGCATTTAACTACATTCGTTTAGGCCATGCAGATGTTATTGTTACCGGTGGTAGCGAAGCAGCAGTTACTATTGCAGGCATGGGTGGCTTTAACGCCATGCATGCACTTTCTACAAGAAACGACGACCCGCAAACTGCATCAAGGCCAATGGATAAAGACCGTGAGGGCTTTGTACTGGGCGAAGGAGCAGGCGCACTTATACTTGAAGAGTATGAACACGCAATTGCAAGGGGCGCGACTATATATTGCGAAATTGGCGGCGGAGGCATGAGTGCCGATGCTCATCATATTACTGCTCCGCATCCGGAAGGATTTGGCGCCCGCAATGTTATGCTTAACTGCTTAAGGGATGCAGGCTTAAAACCTGAAGATGTAGATGGTGTTAACATGCACGGTACATCTACCCCTCTTGGCGATATTGCAGAATCTAAAGCTATTTTAGAGGTTTTTGGCGAGCATGCTTACAAGCTTAACCTAAACTCTACAAAATCTATGACAGGCCACCTTTTAGGCGCTGCAGGAGCAATAGAAACAATATCTGTTATCTTATCTATCAAACACGGTATTGTGCCGCCTACCATCAACCATTTTACGGACGATGAAAATATAGACCCTAAGCTTAACTTTACATTCAATAAGGCTCAGAAAAGGGACATGAAAGTAGTAATGAGCAACACTTTTGGGTTTGGTGGACACAACGCGTGTGTACTGGTTAAAAAATTAGACCTTTAATAATACCACATTATGGGTATCATTAAAAATATATTCTCTAAAAATACCCGTCTTTCTCCGGAAGACGGGATTTTTTTTGAGGAGATGACCAAAATACTCGGCTTTCAGCCAACAGACATTACCCACTACCGCAGGGCCTTTACCCACAGGTCATCTAACAAGCAGGACGAAAACGGACATCCCATAAATTATGAGAGGCTCGAGTTTTTGGGCGATGCCATGTTAGGGTCTGTAATTGCTGCACACCTTTTTAAAGAAGTACCGACAGGAGACGAAGGATATCTAACCAAAATGCGCTCTAAAATAGTGAGCCGCGAGCACCTTAACGAGCTTGGGCGCGACCTTAACCTTATTAAATGGGTAGAGAGCAAAGTGTCGGCACAGCATTTTGGCGAAAACATACACGGTAACCTTTTTGAAGCCCTTGTTGGCGCAATTTATCTTGACCGCGGTTTTACGTGGTGCGAAAAATTTATCCAGAAAAAAGTAATACTCCCTTATGTAGACATTCCTAAGCTGGAAGGCAAAGTTATAAGCTACAAAAGCCTTGTTATTGAATGGTGCCAAAAGCAGAAGAAAAGCTTTCAGTACGAAGTTTATGAAGACAATGGCACTGAGGGTCAGAAACATTTTGCCGTTAAGCTTAAAATTGACGGAAGGATAATTGCCCGCGCAAGAGCTACTTCTAAGAAAAAAGCAGAAGAGAAGGCTTCTCAACGTGCCTTTTTTGCATTTCAGGAAAAAATTAACAAAAAATAAGTCAAGTTCACATCAAACTATAACGTTTTCGTGAATAAAATAGCACAAACTTAATGAGTTAGGTTCTTTTTTCTTAACATTAAGTTGTATATTTACGGGCTTTATTTTTAGTACCAAACTATGGCAACTTACAAACTACTGATTGACGATTTTGTTACAGTCGATTACGAATTGATTGCCATACATTCTTCCCTGGAAGATCATAGGCTTGCCTATTTTATAAACAGGGAACTGGCTATACTGCTTGAAAAAAGCCCAAACGACATATGGGTTACTATTCACGAAGGGGAAAGCTGTTTTTCAAGGTTTATCTTTGAAGACCCCGGTAACGAAAGCGCATGGAACCTGATACAAAACAAGAACAGGGTAATATCCATGCAAAGCAACACTACAACCTCTTTATTTGAAGACACAGGCTTGTCAATACAAACAAGCGTTTTTCTGATGCCCGAACTTAAAAAGGTGGATTATGTGCTTAAAATTGAAAATGCACCCTCGCTCTTTAAGACCGATGAGATAGTTGAAAAACTACTGCGCATTAACCAGGTTACCACAGCCTATACTATTGATCACAAGAAATTGAAATCTAAAAACAATTTAATTTTTTAAAAGAATGCCGACAAGAAAAAAAACTAAAATTGTAGCAACATTAGGACCTGCATGCAGTACAAGGGAAGTACTGAAAGATATGATCGATGCAGGTGTAAACGTATTCAGAATTAACTTTTCTCATGCTGACTATACAGACGTTAAAGAACGTATAGACATGATTAGAAGCCTTAACGACGAATTTGGCTACAACACTTCAATATTAGCTGACTTACAAGGCCCTAAACTACGTGTAGGGGTAATGAAAGAAGACGTAGTTGTTAAACCGGGTGATATCATCACTTTCCAGACTGCTGAAGATGTACCTGGTACAGCTGAAAGAGTTTACATGAACTACAAAGAATTCCCTAACGATGTTAACCCAGGCGAGAAAATTCTTCTTGACGATGGTAAACTTATGTTTGAGGTTCTTGAAACAAACCGCCGTGACGAGGTTAAAACCATGGTTATACAAGGTGGCCCATTAAAATCTAAAAAAGGTGTAAACCTTCCTCATACTAAAGTATCACTACCTGCGCTTACAGAAAAAGATATCAGAGATGCTATTTTTGCATGTAAAGAAAAAGTAGACTGGATCGCTCTTTCTTTTGTGCGTACGCCACAGGATCTTCAGGAGCTTCAGGAGCTTATCAGCCAACACTCAGAGTTTAAAATTCCAATTATAGCTAAGATCGAGAAACCGGAAGGTGTTGAAAACATCGACAAGATCGTTGCTTTTTGTGACGGACTTATGGTTGCGCGTGGAGATCTTGGTGTTGAAATTCCTGCTCAGGAGGTTCCGCTTATCCAGAAGAAACTTATCAACCGCGCTAAAACTGCACGTATACCTGTAATCGTTGCTACACAGATGATGGAAACGATGATTACAAGCCTTACACCTACACGTGCCGAAGTTAACGACGTTGCCAACTCTGTAATGGATGGTGCTGATGCCGTAATGCTTTCAGGAGAAACATCTGTAGGTAACTATCCGGTTCAGGTTATCGAGAAAATGACACAGATTATTGAAGCTGTTGAAGATTCTCCGCTAATCACTGTACCACAAAACACACCACAGGTACGTACAAAACGTTTTATCACTAAAACAATTTGTCACCACGCTGCACAAATGGCTAACGTAATCAAGGCAAAAGGTATCTGCACACTAACAAACAGTGGGTATACTGCATTCCAGATCTCTGCATGGAGGCCAAGCGCACACATTCTGGTATTTACATCTAACAGAACTATCCTTACGCAGCTTAACCTGCTTTGGGGTGTTAATGCATTTTTCTACGACAAATTCTCAAGTACTGATGAAACCGTAGAAGATGTTAACCAGATAGCAAAAGAAAAAGGATTCGTTCAAAAAGGCGATTTCCTTATTAACCTTGCTGCTATGCCTGTAATTGATAAAGGTATGGTTAATACCCTAAGGGTATCTGAAATCGAGTAACAGCTTTCTTTCCAAAAAGAATATCGTAAAAAAGCCGTCCTGAAAAGGATGGCTTTTTTGTTTGGAGATACATGCTTTTAGATTTTTGAGAAGTGATGGCAGATATCCGCAGTATCTGTCATTTTGAGCGCAGCGCAGCGGAGTCGAAAAATCTCAGAAAAGTCATGAGAAATATTTGATTGTTGGATGACACACCCCAAACCCTCTCAAGAGGGGAGCCAGCTTCACTCATATTTTAATGCCTGACCGAGTAGATACACAAGAGTGAGAGTTCCCCTCTCGAGAGAGGTTAGGGTATGTTATAATCAAAGTGAAGCGCTATGAAAAATAGAGATTGCTTCGTCGTTCCTCCTCGCAATGACAAAATCTTGCCACTTTGAAACTTTATGACTTAAAAAAGACTCAACTGTTCCCCTTTTGTACCATCAAAGTGATGAACAGCTAAAGGTTCAATCGGTTCTTTGGAAGAGAAGAATTTCTGACGGGCAATTTTAAAGGTAGTATGTATCATATCGGCAATGTTGCCTTCGCCGGTGCGGCGTTTATACACCTGTTTTTCGCCTAATTTGCCCCCATGCATAGAACTTATCTGGTGTAGTACTTTATCTTTCCTGTCAGGATAATGCTCTTCGAGCCAGTCTATAAAAACAGGTTCTACAGTATCGTTAAGGCGAACAAGTGTATAACCGAAGCTTCTTGCGCCTTTTCCGGCTATAGTTTTAACTATTGGAAGAATTTCCGGCGTATTAAGCCCGGGAATCATCGGAGCAACCATAACATGGGTCGGAATTCCCTCTTTAGAGAGCGTTTCAAGCGCTTTTAGCTTTGTATTGACCGAAGAGGTGCGCGGCTCAAGTTTACGCCTTAAATCTTCGTTTATTGTGGGAATGCTAAGCGATACGGTTACAAGGTTTTTTTCAGCAAGCTTTACAAGAATATCCATATCTCGGATAACCAATGCATTTTTGGTAAGAACACTTACCGGATGACGATAATCAAGGCATACCTGCAGCAGGCCACGGGTAATTTCAAGTTTGCGCTCTATGGGTTGGTAGCAGTCGGTATTTCCAGACATTAGGATAGTTTCCGGTTTGTATCCACGCTTCTGGAAAAACTTTTCAAGCAGCTGCGGTGCATTTTTCTTAGCCATGATAATGCGTTCGAAATCTACCCCGGCACTGTAACCCCAATATTCATGGGTGGGGCGCGCAAAGCAATAGGCACATCCATGCTCGCAGCCCTGGTAAGGATTCATAGAATAAGCCATTGAAAGGTCAGGGCTTTTTACCGGATTGACAATAGTTTTAGGGAAGACTTCCAACACCTTTGTTTTGGCAATCTCCTCTTCATAATCGTCCTGGTAAATAGACGTCTCGTAGCGGTTCTTTATAAAATGATTGTGAATATTAGTAACTGCGCCCTGCCCTTTTATCTTGTCCTTTTCCATTTTTTTGCCTCCTTTTTACCTCAAGCAAATTAAGAAATAGGCGATGTTTTTTGCGTTAAATCGGTCAACAGGTTATTAACAAAAATGTATTGCCCAATGAATAAAGGGCATACAAAACAATGACGCAATTTTTAATGCGTAAACTCTTATGCTGAAATTACGTGGTAATGCTAAAACAGAAAAATGAAGTGGGAAATTTAAGACGCGCTCAGTAAGCCAATCATCTTAAAGTTTTTTTTCTGAAATTTAAGATCTGCCTGAAGTGCTTCAAGAGCATCTTCCTGACTATTTAATTTTTCGTGGTAATCGGCAGTTTCGCGCCTGTTAAGCCTGCGTACTTTTAGATTTTGAAATTCGGCATCGGCATATTCCATACCCGATTTTTCGTTAAGCAGGTCAATATATTCAGCATAGGTTACATCGCTATCCGGAAAAGCAAGCAGAAGCCATGCATTATATCGTGAAACCAGCGACTCAAAATCCCTGCGAAGCTCAATATCTTTCCGTTTGTTTCTTTCGAATCTTTCAAGCATCTGCCTTTTAGCTATTAGCGTTCCCGGAAGCAGGTTTTTATCAATAAGAAAAAACAGGAAAGCTGACATCAGACCGATAAAGAGAATATAGTTATGCATGGGGGTGCGAATTTTAGATTTATAACAAATTTATAGAAGAGTGTTTTTTTTGGTCTTACTAAACTATTAATTTTTTTATTTACTATACTTTAATTCTGCATACTACCCAAATAATCGACAAACTACCCATTTAACAAATCAGGCCGTGCAAATGCACGGCCCTGATTTATATTTTATTTTAAATTATCTCATCATAGAGAAGTGACCCTTGTATTCTTTACCGCTATTTTTAACCGTGGCTACAAACCAGTAATCGCTTGCAGGTAGCTGGTATCCGTTAAGCATACCGTCCCATGAACCTGTCTTACTGCTAAACGAAGTAAGTGTTTTTCCGTATCTGTCAAAAATTGTAATTGCCATATCGGGTGCAAAATAAGCGTGGTCTATAGCCCATTTATCATGGTAACCATCGCCGTTTGGCGTAAAGAACTTAGGATACATTAATATTGCAATATTTTCTGAAGCCGAACCACAGCCATTTTTTACCATTACCTCATACTGACCCGGTTGCAGGTGTTCAAAAAGAGATGTTTCCTGCCAGTTAACTCCGTCAATAGAAAATTCATAATACCCTTCAGTGGCCATTACTACATTTATAGAATTATTGTTTTCATCAAAGTCATTAACATCAATAGTTTTTATAACCGGCTCATGCGATTCATAAACCGTAATAGTTTTTGTAGCATTACAAATAACATCGCCTGTAGACCTGGTAACTGTAAGTGTATACGTTCCTGCCTTACGAACAGGCTTAGTGTTTGCGCCACTAATGGTTATACCATCAAAACTCCATGTATAAGTATCAAATCCTTTTGGCGCCTCAAGCGTTACAGATGTGCCTTTGCAAAAGCTGTAGGTGTCAGGCATTTCTATTACAGGAGAAGCGATCACAGTAATACCAAAATCTGTGATATCAAAGCATGTACCACCATTTCTGGTTACTTTGGCATACACTGTATATTGCCCAGCCGGCACTGTATAATCTAAGTTCAGTGCGTTAATTCCGCTTTCGGCATCCAGCTTCGATGCGTAATAACTCACTGTAAATTCAGTTGCCGGCTGTGTGGCAAGTACATCATTATTTAAATCTTTAAGGTAAAATATGCCATTGCCATTTTCGTCGCTACAGCTAATCATATCTTTAGGCCTGTATGCTTTTGGTGCACTTACAACAGTTATAACTTTGCTGTAAAAACGAACTGCAATACCACTTTTAGCTTTTGCCTTAACGGTATACGTTCCTGACTGTGCATATTCATGCGAAACCATAGCATTAGATGAAGTATTACCATCACCAAAATCCCACACAACACTATCAGCACTTAAGGTACCTTCGGTAGAAAATGACACAACGGTATCTGAGCAATCGTTTTTTGCTTTGATATCTAAAAGATAATAAGGCTCTATTAAAAAGTTAGGCAGCCCTACAAAGGTTTCTCGTCCGCCCAGGTCTACAGCGTCAGCAGCAAAGTTGCAGCCTGTACCTGCAATGTTAGGATTATTTATTACCGATAAACTTTTAGACAGGTATTTATTAACTACATAGATCTTAGCATCGGGTGCCAGCTTTATAGAACTTGCAACCTCAACTGTACCTACTATAGTTTGGGTAGCAGGAATATCCTGCGCCTTAGTATCATATTGCAGCAATAAATTTTCGCTAGAAACATACAGTAAATTACTGTTAGGCGAAAACTCAATACCATAACATTTTGCAGGCGATTTAATGATTTTTGCATTGCTTATTATACCCGTTTGGGCATCAAAGTCAAACAGCTCTACAGAAAGTAGCCCGTTTGCTACTGCCAGTTTTTTACCGTTTGGCGAAATGTTCATCCATCCTGCATAGTGGCCGGAATTATCTGCGCCCTCTATAACCATACCTGTATTGCTAATTACAGGGGTTTTGTTTACGCCTTCAGATGTGACTTTGTAGTTGTAAAAAGCATTACTGCCCCAATGGTGCACGGTTACCCATACATCGCGGTTATTAGCTGCATATACAGCAGTAATTTTTTCTGTAATAGGGGTTATAAGCCTTGTGTTAGCTGTAATAACATCGCCTTTACCATTATCTGCGCCCATATCAACTTCAGAATAGGTAAGTCCGTTAGGTCCGCCGGCATCATCTACTGCAAAAATGTAGTAATGTGTAGCAGAACCCGGCTTAGGAACTATAACAGCCGACTGTGTAGT
>Ga0247782_1000691_pt1 | contig 10786 bp, 2 predicted proteins | sample UWRJL019104C5_FD_179928 | JGI IMG/M metagenome (GOLD analysis project Ga0247782, IMG submission 179928) | Plant litter microbial communities from Arlington Agricultural Research Station in Wisconsin, United States - UWRJ-L019-104C-5 | ecosystem: Environmental > Terrestrial > Plant litter >...
TAAAAAAACTAAAAATAATAAAAAAAATGCTATAAAATAAAATATTTAATATTATTAAAATAAAATAAAAAAAATATAGTTTTAAAACTTTTATAAGTATAAAAATATAATCTAACTATTTTATAAAAAAAAAAAATAATTTAGTAAAACATTATAAAATTAAAAAAGTTAAATATTGCTATAAAAATTTTTTTAAATATTTAATTTAAAAATATTAAAAATATATTTTATTAAAAAAAAAACTTAAAATAAAGTTAAATAATAATAATATTTTTAAAAAATATAAAATAAAGTTTATAATTTTATTTAATAATAAACTATTAATAAAATTATTAAATACTTTTAATAAATAAAAAAATATTAAAATTTAATTAAACTTATTTTTTTAATAAACTATAAATTAAAAAGCTAAAATAGTATATTAAAAAAAATTTAAAAAAAAGTATATTTAGCTATTAATATTACTAGCTAAATTATTTATACTTTTTGTTTTTTAAAAAAAATAAAAAATAAAAATAAAAATTTGTTATAAACTATTAACAATTAAATTTTATTATAAAAAAAAATTATTACTTTATTTTATATATTAAAAGTTTATAAAACAAACTTATAAAAGCAAAATAATTTATAGCTTTAAACTTACTTAAAGCTTATTATTTAATTAAAATAGCTAAAAAAATAAATAAAAAATAGCTTTTAAAATGTTTAAAAAATATTATAAATATTTAGTTATACTATTTAAAATAATAAATATATTAGCTAGCTTTTAAACTATAATTATAATAATATATTTTAATAATATTTTAATTTATTTAAAAATATTTAAAAAATATAAATAATATATATAAAAAGTATTATAAATATTACAAAATATAAAATTATTTATAAACTTAAAAAAAAGCAAGTTTTATAAATAAAAAGTAAATTTTTTAAAATTTATAATTATATTAAAAAAACTATAAATTTAAAATAATAAAATTAAAGTAATAAAAAATTAGCTTAAACTAAAAAATATTAAAAATATTTAAGCGTTTATTAAATTTACTAACTATGTTAAACTAATAATTAAAAAATTTAAAAGTATAGTATTAAGCTTTATAAACTTAATTAAAAAAAATACTAAGTTTAAATAAATAAAAGCAAAGCAAAAAGTATTTAATATAATTAAAAAATATATTTTAAATAAACTAATAATTTAATTATTAAATTTAAAACTAATATTTAAAGTTAAAATAAATACTAGCTACTTAGCTATTAAAAAAACTTTAAATTAAAAAAAAAAAAATACTTTATAGCTTTTTTTTAACAAAATTATATAAAGCAGCACTTAACTATTTAATATATAATAAAAAACTTATAGCAATAATATAAGCTTTTAAAAAAATAAAAGCAATACTTAAATAGTACTAAAAAACTTATTAAAGTTTATATAAATTATTAAAACTTAATAATATTTACTACTATAAAAATATTTAATAAAAAACAAATATAATAATAAAATTTTTTATTAAAATTTAATATTAAAATTATTTATATTAAAAAATTAAAAAATATATAAGCTAACATTTTTAGTAAAAAAAGTAACTATTATTAAAAAATATTTTAAAAAACTTAAAACAAATATTTTATTATTATTATAATTTATAACTAAGCAACTTATAATAAAGTTTAAAAATAAAAAATATTAACAAAATATTAAAATAAAAATAAAAACTATTATAAATAAAATATAAAAAAATTAAAAAAAAAAAACTAAACCTAACTTTTTATATAAAAAAAATTTATAAATTTTAATAATATTTTAAAAGCAAGTAGTTAAAAAAATTTATAAATATAAACTAGTAAAACATTAAAAATTTTTAAAATATTTAAAAAATTATAATAGCACTATAACTTTAATAAAATAAAAAATTTTATTATAATATTTATTAAAAACTATAATATTTATAATAAAACTAAAATAGTAAAATATAAACTTTATAGTTTAATAAAGCTAATTAATTTATTTAATAAATTATAAAAAATAGTTTTATTTAACTTTATTATTAAATTAATAAAATTAAAAAAGCTTATAATATATGTAATATATAATTTAATACTAGTTATAGTTAATAAATTTAATAAATATATATATTTTATTTTTTATAAAAAAGGAACGAAAAAAAAAAAATTAATATATATAATTATATAATATATTATAAATAAATATAGTATATTAAAATAGTTTATTACTAATTAAAAATATATAATAGTATTAAAATTTTAAAAAGTATTTATTAAAGCTTTAAAAATTTAAAAAAGCTTATTAATTAAATATTACTTTTAAACTAATAAATAAATAAAAAAACTTAATTAAGTTTTAAAAAACTATTTATAATATTATATTAACTATAAATAAAATAATTAAATAAAACTATTATTTATAGCATAATTTATATATAATACTTTAAATAATAAAGTATTTAAAATATTATTAGCTAAAGTTATTTATAGTTATAATTTAAATAAAAAACAAAAATATTTAAAAACTAAGGATTACTAAGCATAAAAACATAAGTATAGCATATTAAAAACTTATAATTTAAGCTATATAAAAATATATAATTTTATTAGGAACAAATAAAATATTATTATAATAAATAAAAATTGTTAAAGCTAATTTTAAAAAAAAAAAATAAAGTTTATTTATTTTATAAAAACATTAAAATAAAGCAACTAAGCAATAAACTTAACTTTATTAAAATTAAACTTTTTAAAATTTTAAAAGTATTATTATAACTATTTTATAAGTTAAAATTATTACTTAAAATAAAAATATATAATATATTTTATATATTATTTTTTAAACTAGCACTTAAAAATGCTAAACTTAAAACTAAACTAAAAGTTAAACTTAACTTAAATAAATATAAAGTTAAAAAATATTAACGTATCCTACGGCCATATTTGCTACCTGGCTATATTTGCCACTTTTTTTCTTATACAAAAAAGGTTTGTGCGCAACAGTATAACTTAGCTAATACTAATGCTATAATAATATAAATAGTACTAGTCGATTTTTAATTAAATTACAAGTTTAAATATGATTTTTTCATATTTAAAATATTTTTATTTAGCATGTTATTATACAATGCGCTAAGCAAGGATTATATAATTTTTATTAGGGATTATATTATAGTATAAAAACTATAATACTATATAACTTGTTTAATATATAAGTAATTAAAATAAAAAAAATACTACTAGATTTTTTATTTTATTAGGAATTTAATGGTTATATTTTTATTATTGTACAATTAAAATTAATAAAGTTATAAATTTACGCATGGACCTTTTTGCCAAGATCTTTTTAATAATTCTTATTTATTTAATACTTTAATAACCTACTAAATAAAAATACTATAAATATAAAAAAAATCATATTTAAACTTTTATTTAGTTAGGAATCGATTGTTACTATTTATATTATTATAGCATTAGTATTGGCCAAGTTATAATGTTATGCACAGACGTTTTTTGTATAGGAAAAAAAGTGGCAAATATGGCCGGGTGGCAAATATGGCCGTGAGATACGTTAAACTTATATTAATAAAGTTAAATAATTAAATATTTAATAAAATATAAAAAATATAAACATTTAAAAAGTATATAAAAACTAAAAAAGTATTTTATAAATTTTTTAAAAACTATTAAGCAATACTATTGCTAATATTTTAACTAACAAAATTATTTATTTATATAAAAAATAAACTAAAACTAATATAATTTTAATTAATTTTGCTTAATAAAAAAGCAAAAAAAGCGAACTTTTTTAAAGCTTATTTAAGTTTTTTTTTAAAAGCTTAAGCACTTTGTTTTATTATTGTATTTATATAATTTTTTAAAAAACATTTTTGCTTATAAAAGCAAAATAAATAAGTTAGCTTTTGCTTAAGCTTTTATTGCTTATTATTAAATTTTTTATAAGCTAAATTATATTTTTTTTTATTTTTTTTTAATTTGTTTTCTAATTTTTTTTTTTTATTTAATATAATTAGTTTAAAAAATAATTTTATTAGTTAATATAAACAAAGAACTTAAGCTATTATAAGCATATTTTGCTAAAATATATATTTTATACTAAAAAAAGTTAAGCAATTTAATATACTTAATAAGTTTTTTTAAGCAATAAAAGCAAAGCATTACTTTTATATTAAATTTATTAACTAAAAATGCTAAAGCTTACTAATAATTATTTTTTATAAAATTATTAATAAAAGTTTTAAAAACAGAGCAAAAAAAATATAATAGAAAATAAAAAAAAATAAAAAAAGATTACTTATAATTATTAAGAGCAATAATTTTAAAAAAACAAAAATAATATTATAAACTAATAAGTAGAAAGCTTGTTAGCTATACTAAAGCTAATTAAAATAAATAAAAGCAAGGTAATTATTAAACTAAAAAATATAGTATAGCTATTATTATATACTTTAATTAGTTAGCTAGCAGCTACTTTTATATAGCAGCTAGTAGCTACTAGTAGCTAATAGCTGCTAATAGCTAGTAGCTGCTAAATTATAGTAGCTACAACTTATATTTATTTTTAAAAAAAATATATATATATATATACATATATTTATATATTTAGCTAGCTATAGTTAATTCTTTTATTTTTTGTAATTAATTTAAGCATATACCTAGCATATAATTAAAACTACTAAATATATAAAAAAAACTTTTTAATAATTAATTAAAATATAATATATCTTATAGCTATATTTGCCACCTAGCTATATTTGCTACTTTTTTTTACCTTTATATAAACAATCTTTTATAACTTAACTGTACAACAAAAAATTAATTTAAACTATTTAAAATTAAATTTGCTAAATGTTTTTTTTTTATTTTAATATGTTTGCATATTATAGCTAGGCTTGCTGTATATTTTATAGCGTTGCGTACAAGTTTTTTGCTTTTTTATATAATTACTATTTGCATGCCTTTTTATTATTTTTTGTATAGCAGCTGCTCTAGCAGCTTATAACTTTTTTATATTTTATATATAAAGTAATTTTTTATTTTATAATTTTATTTTTTTATATAGCAACGTTAACTAAATTAGTTATTTGCTATATAAAAAATTATAACTTTTTTTTTAATAAAGCTAAATAATATATAATAGCTATTATACTATATATAATTTACTATATACTTTTAATAATATATATTAACAAGCTATTTTAATATTATATAATAAAATATTTAATAAATATAAACTAAAATATTATATTTTATATATTATTTAAAATAATAAATTACTAAAGTAAAAATAAGCTATTAAATAAAGCTTTAATTATAAAAGTAGTTAAATAAAAATTTAGCTAAACAATAATATATTATAAGTTATATAATATTAATTTTGCTTTTTAAAAACTTTTTTATATGTTAGCTTTTATTATTAACATATTAAACATATTAAAAAACGCTAGTAAAAATTTTTTTATATATAACTATTTTAAAAAGCTAAAATAGTTAATATTAAAAAACTAAAGCTTATATAATAAATATGCTAATATATAAAGCATAATAATATTATTGTTTTTATAATACTTTTTAAAATTATATAAATAGTAGCTTTTATAGCTATTAAAAATTAAAAGTTAGTATATGCTTTTTATATAACTACTTATATATAAATTAAAATATTAAACTTAATTAATACTTTATTTATTTATTATTTAGCTTTTTTTTATAGTTATAATAACTTAACTATTAAGTAATAAAATGTTTTTATATTAAAATAATAAATAGTTTTTTTTATAATAATAATATATAATAAAATAATATAGCTATATAATATAATAGCTTAAATAACTATAGCCTATTTATAATTACTTTATTATATTACTTCTAAGTTTTTTATATAATTAAATATAGTTATAACTATTTTAAATAAAATTTTGCTTATAATAAATTTAGTTTTATTAAGGTTATATATATATATATTTTTTAAACTTTATATTTTGCTATTATGTTTTATATAAATATAAATTATTTATAATATTTTACTAAATTTTTATATAAAACACGTTAATAATTAATTTAGTAAATAAATAATATTATAAAGGCTAATTATTATTATATAAAAATAAAAGTTTAGTTTTTATTAATATATTTTTTATTATATAACTTTAATAATTAGTTAGCTATATTTTTAATATTACTATGCTTAAATAAAAATAATTGCATAATAAAGTTAAGTATATATTATAAAATAGCTTACTTTTTAAAATTAATAAGTTTTTAATTATTAGTAGACCTATTAAATATTATTATATAACTGCGTTTTTAGTTAAAAAAGGTTATATATAGTATATTATTAATTTTAGCTACATATTAAATACTTAGTTTTAGGTTTATATAAATTGCTTAAAGCGCAAAAATAATATTAAACTCTTTTTAAAGGCCTACTATAGTAGGTAGTAAAAATATAGTAGATCAAAAGTTATACGTACAAAGGTGAGAAAAAGTGCCAAATATAGCCAGGTAGCAAATATGGTCGTAGGATACGTTAAGCTTTTTTTATTTATTTACTTTTAGCAATAGCAAACCATAGATATTTAAACTGTCTTAAATAATAAGGATTATTATAAAATAGCTTTAGTTTAAAGTTTAAAAAATAAAAAAATAGTTGTAAAAAATAAATGCAGTATAAAAAGCACTATATAAATATTAAAAAAAATTAATAAAAACTATATAAAAGTATTATAATAAATATTATATATTTATATATTATATATTTAAATATTATATATTTATATATTATATATTTATATATTATATATTTAAATATTATATATTTATATATTATATATTTAAATATTATATATTTAAATATTGTATATTTATATATTATATATTTAAATAATATAATATTATAAATATTATAAAGCTATTAACTATATATTTTTATTTTAAATATAAAAAAAAGCTAGCACTTATTTACATTAAAATAAAAGTTTTAAAAAAAATAAATTATAAGCATATTATATTTAGTTAATAAAAAAGTATGCAAAAGTATATAAAGTATTTTTTGTATTATTATTAAAGTTATAAAATAATTATAAAAAGATTAGCAAGCAAGCAAAACTATTAAACTTAAAAAATAAATAAAATAAATAAGCTATTAAAAATATTATATAGCATAAAAATAACAAAAAAAAATAAAAGTACTTAATAATATAAAAAAAGTAGCTAGTAAAATATAATATTTAAAAAGGTTAGTAAAAAAATATAAAAAAAAACTAAAAAGTTATATTTTAAATAAAATAATTTAATAATATTATAATAAAAAAAAGTTATAGCTATTTAATAAAAAAAATATTTAATAATAAAATAAAAGAACCAGTGCAATAATAAGTTAGCAAACAAATAATAATAGTTATGTTAACTATAATAATAAAAAACTAAAAACTTTAAAAAAAAAAAATTATAATAATAATAGTTATTAAAGCTAGTTAAGTCTACTAATAATTAAAAACTTATTAAATTTAAAAAGCCAGCTATTATTTAATATATACTTAGCTTTATTATATAATTATTTTTATTTAGGCATAGTAGTATTAAAAATATAACTAATTAATTGCTAAAGTTATATAATAAAAAATATGTTAACAAAAACTAAAATTTTATTTTTATATGTAAAGGATAAGGTTTAGTACGTTGCAAGGTAATATGCTAGATTTTAAAAAGTAGCTATAAAAGTTCACTTTTATTTGGTATGCTAATTGTGTGTAGCTATAAGGCCTGATTAGGCCTTTAGCTAATTTTTAAAAAGCGGTTGCTGCGGTATGTACTAAGGTATATATTTTATAGGTGCGTGCTGCAAGTATATACTTAGTAGCACCTTTTTTATTATATTGCTCTTTTTTTAAACTACTAGTCTTTAGCAGTTTATATTAGTTAAGTAGGTTTTAATTTAACTTTATATTTTTAAATTTTTAAATTTTTATTTTTATTGCTATTTTGCTTTTATATTTTATTTTATTATATTATTTTTTTATTATATTATTTTTTTGTTATATTATTTTTTTGTTATATTATTTTTTTGCTATCGTATTTTTTTGTTATAGTATTATATATTTTGCAACCTTTTTTTAATTATGCTTTTTAATAATGTTTTTTTAACTAGGTTTACGCTTAAAATGCTTATAATTAAACTATTTATGCTTTTAATATAAAAAACACTAACAAAAATAATAATATTATTGTTAATAGTATTATATTTTATTTTTAATATATTTTTAAAATATATATTAACTTTTATATTACTTGCTTAATAAATAATTATTAAGTAAACGCTAAATAACTATATAATATATTATAAAAACTATTAAGCTTGCTATATTATAATTTTTTTTTTTTATTTAATAATTGCTTTTTATACTTTTAATAATATATTTCTTATTAATATTAATAAATACTATTTATTTTATAAAAATATATTTAAGTTTTAGCTAAATTTTAAAATAAGCTATAAATAATTGCTAAGTACTATTTATAATTTACAAAAAATAATAGTATGTTTATTTATTAATAAGTTATTAAGTTTAAAAAGCTTATAATTTAATTTATTAAAGCTAAGCTAGCTTTTTAATATTATATTATTAAAAAAAATATATATAGTTATATGCGCTTTTTAAAATAAATAACTAGCTATTATTTAAATAAAATTATAGTTTATTTACTATTTTTTAATTATTAGTTTAAATACTTTTATAATATACTTATTTTTTATTATTTATAAAATATTTAGCAACTAATTATATTTAAAATTATAATAATAGTATGCTTATTAATTTTAATAAACTTTAGCAGCAAGTTTTATAAGCTTAGCTTAAATATAAATATAGCTTATTTTGCTATACTTAACTTAATTAAGCTTTAATTAACTGCTTATTAACTATTTTATTAAAAAACTAGCTTTATTTTAGCGCTAATAAACTAAATTATTATGCTTAATATAAAGCTAAAAGTTTTAAAATATGTTTTTATATAAATTATATGCTTTAGTTAATTTATAATAAGCATTATTATAAGTTTTTATAAATACTTTATTAATTATTTTATAAAATATAGTTAGCATGCTTTATTATATTTATTATTATTTTAGTTAAAATTATTTTGCTAACTAGTTAGCGTTTTTTTGCTTTTTTTTAAAAAAAAAAAAAACAATTATTTATTATTTATTTTTTAAACTAGCTTTTAGTTAAATATACTTAATTTTTATTTTATAGTTTATAACTAGCTATAGTTATGGCACGTACGCTGTACAAGGTCAATGGCCATTTATACCTGTAGATGCCATTATCTATTGAGCCCATTGATGCCTTAGTTATATGCCACCTTTTTATTTTGGCTCACCCCCTTCCATGTGGCAGAATTAGTCTATATAGTTGTGGCCCAGAATGACTGCTGCACACTTAAGTTAGTCTTTTCTAGCCACCATATAATTTATATGTGTTTCTTAAATTCACTACACGGGCTGCAAACCGCACCTCCGTGACTGCTATTATAATTATTATTATTTTATTTTAAGTTTATAGCTAATATATTTTATAGCTATATTTGCTACCTAGCTATATTTACTAATTTTTTTAATTTTTATATGCATAACTTTTAATCTACTATATTTTTATTACTTATTATAATAAGCCTATTAAAAAAGTTTAATATTATTTTTACACTTTAAGCGCTTTATATAAACCTAAAATTAAGTATTTAATATATAGCTAAAATTTATAATGTGCTATATATAACACTTTTTAACTAAAAACATAGTTATATAATAATATTTAATAAGTCTACTAATAATTAAAAACTTATTAAATTTAAAAAGTAAGCTATTATATAATATATATTTAAATTTATTATATAATTGTTTTTATTTAAATATAGTAATATTAAAAATATAGCTAACTAATTATTAAAGTTATATAATAAAAAATATATTAGCAAAAACTAAACCTTTATTTATATATAATAATAATTAGCATTTATAATATGTGTTATAGACCAACAGGTGAGAGACCGTTGGCCGCGCTAAGGCTATTTAAAAGCAATAGGAGCGGGGTAATTGCTAGACTAAAAGACATGCTATAGTTAATATTATATAATTTAATTAGTTAGCTAGCAGCTACTTTTATGTAGTAGCTAGTAGCTGCTAAATTATAATAGCTATAACTTATACTTATTTTAAAAAAAAGATTAAGTATATATATTTTTTTTATATTTAGCTAGCTATAGTAACTTTTTTTATTTTTAGTAATTAATTTAAGCATATACTTAATATATAATTAAAATTACTAAGTATATAAAAAAAACTTTTTAATAATTAATTAAAATATAAGCTTTTTTTATTTATTTACTTTTAATAATAGCAAACTATAATTATTTAAACTATTTTAAATAATAAAAATTATTATATTTTAATTATTTATTTATTAGTAAATAAAATAAACTTATATTTAAAAGACTGCGTAAATTAAAATTAAAAGTTAAACTAAAATTAAAACTTATTTATAAACTAATTTTTAAACTTATTTTTAAATTTATTAAGCAATAATTAGTTATTAATTTAATTAACTTAAGTATTAAAGCAAAAAGCTTAACTTTAAAAAATAAAAAGTTAATTTAAAAGCTATTAGCAAAAATTTAAATTAGTATATAAATAAAAGTATAAGCAAAAAAAAAAAATAATAAAAATAACAACTTATTTTAATAAAAAAAAAAATTAAAAAAAAAA
>Ga0247782_1000692_pt1 | contig 10719 bp, 4 predicted proteins | sample UWRJL019104C5_FD_179928 | JGI IMG/M metagenome (GOLD analysis project Ga0247782, IMG submission 179928) | Plant litter microbial communities from Arlington Agricultural Research Station in Wisconsin, United States - UWRJ-L019-104C-5 | ecosystem: Environmental > Terrestrial > Plant litter >...
CACCCCAAACAGCTTGGTAGGATCATCTGTATTTCCGCCTGTTGCAAGTCCGGCAATTGTACCTGCCAGTTCAAGCGATCCTTTATAATAAAAGGTATGCTTTTTACGCTTCTGTGCAGTATTAGTATAGGTAAAAGAGTAGGTAGGGCCAAAAATCAGCTGTTTCTCAATTACTTTTTCAAGTGGCGATACATCGGCTCCTGTTTCATTAATATCATCCGCTATTTGCTGCCTGTATATATCGGTTACATTTGTAGGGCTAACAAAGTTGATATCAGTCACCATCAATTGGTGTTCTGTGCGGGCGTTATTTTTCCATAAGTAACCAAAATTACCTTTAAAGGAGTTTAAAGAATATAGTTTAGCCCTGTTTTGGTACTCATAGTTTATCAGCGCACGGGTACGTGGCACATAAGCACTGCTGTCTGCAATATGGATAGGCGATATAAAACGTGGCCAGGTAAGGCTTACTTCTCCACCAACCCTATACACATTAAATCCTTTATTCTGACCGGATACCTGAACTTCCACACCTCCAAATACACTTATATTAAGCAACTCGGCTGCCCTGAAAGCATTACGGTTACTCCAGTTTACGTTGACTTCAGATCCGTTATAATTGGCAGAATTTGTCTTGCCCAATACCTCTACACGAATTGATTTTCGGGGCAAGGGAGTAAGATAATAATACACATCTAATGCAGAAGCTATAGAATCTGATAAACGAAATTCATTCTTAACAAATTTGAAGGTTCCCAGGTTTACAAGCCTGTTTAATGAGAGGTTATGATCTCTTCGGCTGTAAATATCTCCTCTATGAAAAAACAGGGTACGGTCAAAAATTATAGGCCTGAAAGTATGTTGCGGATCGGTAATATAAAAGTCTTTATACCTTGTAACCGAATCCGTAGATGTTATGAGGGTATCTTTAGTAGTTTCTAATGTATAATTTGGGTATACATGAATATCATTTATCTTATATACTTTACGTGCTTTTTCAGGGGTCTCGTCTTTTATTTTTACGATAAGATCCACCTGTTGCTGACCTACAGTACTGTCTACCTGAACCAATATATAATCAGGGCTAAAATAATAATACCCTTTATTTTTTAAACGCTGATCTATCCTTTCACGCTCATCTTTAATCACAGCGAGATTATAGGGCTGCCCTTTTTTAAGACGGCTCCTGCGCTTAATGCTTGCCACTGTGCTATCAATTTCGCTGGCCGTAGAATCTCCCGGGAATAATACTTTTCGTATAGTGTATTGTTTTCCTGTAGTAACTGTATATACCGCTTTTGCCCTTTTGTTGGATGATGTAGAATCAGCCGCGGTACGTGTTTTAAAATAGCCTTTGTTCTCAGAATAATTCTGTAATACATCTGCATTATAGTCAAGATCTACCTGACTGAACAAAACGGGAGGCTCGCCAACTTTAGTGCGTAGCCAGTGTTTAAAGCCTTTTTCCTTTTTAGGTTCTCCGGCAATGTTATAAATCCATAATTTAGGCTTAAGCCCTAAAATGGCACGGTTAGGTTTTGGGCGCAGTAAACCTTCAAGCTCTTTTTCCATTGCTTTGCGGTCTTTACGTTTCATAATAGTATCTACAACCTTAACTTCTCCGCCAACATAAAGCATTTCGCCATCGGGCAGATATTTTGTATTGCTGCATCCGTAAGCAAACAGTAGTGCTATGATAAAATAATATGTAAACCTATTTCTCATTCTTTTTATCCTTATCGTTAGTACTGTTTGGTGGTAGATCCTGCTCTGTATCACCCGATTGATTTTCATTGCCCTCAGCTTTTTTATCGGCTTCTTCCTGTATTTTCCTGCTTTCTTTTTTTCTCTTTTCTATTTTCTCACGCTGCTTGCGTTCACGTTCCTGTCTATTGGCTTCTTTCTCAGCTTCTGTCCTATGAAAAAGTTCCCTGAATTTGTTGTAATCCATAGTTATAACAAATGCAACGCCAGTTTCTATAACCTGTCCCTGCAATGCTACCTGGTAATCGTTTTTACGATACGCCCTTACAAGGTAACGTCCATCTTTTGTCAATTGGTAATCTGCAGAAAGGTCGCCTGCTATATTGTTGGTTTCCTCATTTGCCTGCTGGCCTTCAAGTCCAAAATTACTGCCCACGGTTACTTTAAGCCTGTCATTCAATAATTGTTTGGACACAGCTACATTTAAATCGGTACGGTTTTGCTGCTGACCTGTTTGATAGTCATCTGTAGATTCAAGGTCAAAATCAATTTCAAATCCTTTTACAAGATCCCCTGCCAGATTGTTAAGCTGTTGCGAAAGCAGTTTACTAACACTCTGCCTTGCTAACGACTCGCCGCTAGTACCGCCTGCTTCACTCGAAAATGGATTCTCACCAATAAATCGATTAAGCAATAGCACTGCAAATACTTGTTTGTTAAGCTCTGATGGCTCCTGGCGCAGCTGTTCCAGTTTTGTTTTCGTTGTATTAAGTACATCTGTTGCTACATTATAATTACCATCGGGTACAACAATGTCAAAAGAAAGTTCCGGTTTTAATAACTCCCCATTAATTTTTAGTAAAGTGTTTATTGGAATTTTTTGTTTGTATCTGTTTCTGTCAGTAGGGTTAGATACCTGCTGGTCAACCAGGTCAATAGGAGGTATCTCTGCCTTATAAACTGCTGTAATATTTACAGTAGCATCTGTAGGCTCTCCCGTCCATAAAATGTAGCTGCCTGATTCAATATCAAATTTACGTTTAATGAAATTAAAAGTCATCTGGTAAGCACCTTCGGTAAATTCATACCTTCCGGTAAGGGTTGTTTTCCCAGATTCATCTATGCCTCCTGTTAATTGGGCTTCTCCTTTTAACTGAAGGAAATCACCATTTCCTTTATCAATTACTAAATTAAGTTCGGCTTCCTTAACGATTTCAATATCTACCGACGCTTTAATACCCTTAACTTTAGTACTGTTCAGCGTTTCTTCCATTTTAAGGCGTTGTTTTATCTCCAGGTTATCCTGGTCGATAAACTCAACAATACCTTCCCTGTCAGCAACAGATGGATCTTGTTGTGGTAATACTACTGTAAATTTAGTATCGTCGTTTATTTTAAGATTACCATCAACGACTGGATTGTCCATAGTACCTTTTATATTCAGATTGGTATCTATAAAAAGATCGCCATAATAAAAATCGTTATCTTTTGCTTTGGAATTTACCGCTCTGAAATTGTCTGCCTTCACATTAAGTCCAAAACCAAACTCCTTGTAATTGGTCGTTTTTATGTCACCATTTATAGTAAGTTCGTTATTTTTTTCGTCCTGAATTTCAAAATTCCTGAAGTTAATGCCGCTTTCTGTAAACGATATATTATCGTTCATTCCTTTAAAGTAGGAGTTAAGTTGTGTAACCCTTAACCCAACATCATTAAATTTTAAGTTACCATTTACATTAGGATCTGTAGTTGTACCGGTTACCTTAAAGTTACCCGATAAGTGGCCTTCGCCATCCTTAACATTGCCAAAACTAAAGGCCTGTAAGCTTGCGATGGTTAGCTTTTGCAAATCCAGATTAAGGTCAAAGCTTTGCGATGCAGCATTATAGTTACCTTTAATATCAGCCTGGTTACCATTTCCTGTTATTGAAACATCGGCAGTGTAAGTATTGGCAATCTCATTGTTAACCCTTATTTTTATATCGCCTATGGTGTCTTTACTAACCGCAAGATTTGTGATATCAAGGTCAGATGTAAATATTGGCGAAGTAGTCAGGTTTCTTAATTCTGCCTTACCATTAATCATACCCGCTATTTTAAGTTCATCCTTCTGAACCATGTTTGTAAGCGTCTCAATCTTAAAATTATTAAGCTCAACATTAAGTGGTGCATTTGCAGTTTCTGATGCCGACTGTAGTTTTAACGATCCTCCTTCGCTGCTCATTTCAAAGTTGTTGGCATAAATACCGTTTTTACCAAATCGCAGTACATTATCTACGGCAATATTCCACGGCTCATAATTAAGTTTAAGGCCATCAGGTTCAAGCGATATTTCTGTATTGCCATCAGTAGCCTTAAGCTGTCCGGCAAGCATATATTGCTCTTCTTCTTTTTTATCTTGTATCTGTACTTTATAGGTTACAATATTGTCCTGTATATTACCCGTTATACTTGTGTGAGGTAACAGTAACGATTCACTCTGTACTTCATCAATAATCAGGCTGTAACCTAGTGCATTTTCCTGGTTTGCTATTTTCAGGTCACCTCCTGAAATTGTATAACTACCATACACAACTCTTGGAATTGAACCGTGAATGTTGATACTGTCTGTTTCGCTATTGTATTTACCTTCAATCTTAATAGGTTCAAGACGTGTTATTTGTGGTATAAGTTTATATAATACAGGATCATTATCTATTACCAAACCAAAATCAAACTGCTGCGGCACACTTGATTTTTTTGGTGCAGAAGAATTAGTATTATAATATTTAGCAATGGTGTTGGTCAGGGCAGGGCCAACCTGTGTGAGCTTATATTTGCCTTTCATATAACCTCTTACAATAGGCGATTTAATCCTTATAGAGGTCGTGTCAGGCTTTGTTTCGGCTATTATGTTTATAGAATCCAGTGCAAACTCTTCTTTTTCATTTACGAACATAAAGCTGTGCAGACTTACTGTTCCGTTAAGGTTGTCAGGATCAGCATCGGCAATATCAGCATCAATGTTACCGCGAAGCTTAAGCGGACCCGCATGCAGGTTTAGCTTATCAAGGTCGGCAATGTCAAGGTTCAGCTTTATTTTTCCGTTAGGGAATTTCCCTTTAAATCCACCGTTTGCAACTAACTGAAATTCCAGGTTAGGGTCGGCCATATCGGCAACAGCATCAAACTTGCCATTGTTTATTTTTCCATCCACATTAAGGTTGGTATACACATAGCTGTTGTACTCTGCTTTAATAACTTTTGCTTTTATTTTTGCATTGGCAGTCTGAGGGTCAAGGCCCGTGCCTTTAACCTTGGCTTTAAGGGTAATTTTGCCAATAGAATCATTAGTAATAAGCTTGCCTACATCAAAATTAGCAATATCAACATCGGCATCATAAATCTCACGGCCTTTTCTACGCTGGTCGAAAATCGCTTTTACTTTGGCATTTCCAAAACTACTTTTTAGGTCAACATTAGCATTAAAGTTATCCAGTTTACCTTTAAAGGTAGCTTTCGCCGAAAGCTTGCCCGGCAGTTGAATATTAGGAGGAAGTGTGCCTTTAGGAATATATGTATTGATGTCTTTAGATGTAGAAATGAAAGCTCGTACGTCCATATCAAAATAAGCAGTTTTTACATCGGGTAGGCCTGTTATGCGGCCTTTAGCAGCAATGGTTGTAGCACCAACGCCACTAACTTCCAGGTTGGCAATGCGAATATCGCTTACCTTACCTTCAACACGGCTGTTTATTTTAAGTATGCCGTTTGGATTACCCTTAAATGGAGCTGTGTCTGCCAATGTAGGTACAAAAAGCAATACGTCTTTAAAGCCTATCTGACTGCCGTCAAGATTAGCATTTATAGAAAGGCTTGCAATATCTTTAGTTACGGCATCAAGCGATGGATAACCTACAATTATCTGGTCTTTAACCAGTGTTTGCGGCGTTTCTAAATAGAGATCTTTAAGTTCGGCACCTTTTGGCCCGTAAAAAAAGTCTGTACGCAGGTCATCAATAACCAACCCCTGTTTTTCGTTAATGGTAAGTTTATTCAATTTACCTGATATAGCATCGGGAGAGTAGGATAGGTCTTTGGCTTCAAGGTTAAAATTATTTAAGTCAAGGTGTTTAAAATCCATACCTTTTTCAACAGGAGCTGAATTTTGATCATCAAACTTAAAGGCAACATTTTTAATATCGGCATTAGCCAGTTTAAATTTCCACTGTGCCTGTTGTACCGCAGCCGATTGTTTCGGCAATGCTTTTTGTACCTGTTTTTCTAATTTGCCAAAAGCAAGTTGTCCTTTCAGATTATCAATTTCAAGATTATCAAGATCTATCAATTGTTTCTTAAGATCAATTTCGTTAACCTCTACAACTAATTTTTTAAGTTTCAGCCCTGTGTCTAATCGGCTACCTTCATTATCATAGCCAATATCTATATTCGTTAGGTTTATAGTTCCAAGTTTTAGTTTAAGGTCAGGTTGTTTGGATGCTCCTTCGGCTGCTTTTTGTGTGTTTTGTGCAATTTCGGCAATCATGCCTTGTTTTAAAATAAGCTTAAGGCCGTCTAAATTTACTTTAGGCACTTCAAACTCCATCTTATCAAGGTCGAATGTCTTAATACGCGTGTCAAAATGTTTAATGTTTGCACTAAGATTGTTCTTAGATATCTTATCATCAAACTTTACTCTTATGCTATTTAGTTCTACTCTTTTTATAGAGATTTTCATTGGGGCAGAAGTAGTGTCTTTTGGCTTATCAGATGCGAAAGCTTTGATAATATAATAAAAGTTAAAAACCGAATCTTTATTACGGGATACATTGGCAACAATGCCCTCAAGGTTGATAGAATTTATCTCGACTTCATTGCTTAAAAGCTTCATAAGGCTAATATCTACTGCCAGTTTTTCGCCGGCAAGCAGGGTATCACCCTTTTGGCTTTCAAAATAAACGCCTTCAAGAATAACTTTTTTAGGTAGGCCTATTTCAATTTTGTCGATGTTAACATCGGTACCAATCTTTTCTTCAAGATAGGTTATTGCCTTATCTTTTACAATATTCTGGAAGTACGGAATTTGCAATAACAGCACTATCAACAGGAACAATCCGATGATTGAACCTATTGTCCAAAGGAATATTTTTAAACCTTTACGTAAATATTTTTTCAGCTTTGTGTTCATTTAGACGTTAAAAATAGGCATAAAAAGAAAGGGAGTATTTTAAAGTTTTGCTAAAACATTACCTACAAAAAATTAATATCCTGATTTTAATACTGATACTGTTTCAGATTGTATTGTTAAGCATAACAAAAAGTTAATGGTCTGTATGTATTTACTTCGTAATTTTATGTTTATTTTTTATTATGCCCGAAACAGATATTATCATACAGCCTGCACCTGCACGTTATTTAGACCGCGATTTAAGCTGGCTGAACTTTAATGAACGTGTACTACTTGAAGCCGCATCACCAAAAGTGCCGCTTTTAGAAAAAGTGAATTTTTTATCTATTTATTCTTCGAATCTGGATGAGTTTTACCGTGTACGCATTCCGGCGCTGATGGCGCTGAAAAAGATATCAGGTAAAAAGGCAGAAGACGATAAGCGTCATTATAAAAAAATATTGAAACAGGCGAATACCATTGTGTATAAACAGCAGCAAATGTTTGGCGACCTCTTTATTAATGAAATATTGCCGGGGCTTGCTTCCGAAAATATAGATTTAGTATACAATAAGTCCATTCCTGAAATTATTAAGGCTGAAGTGGAGAATTACTTTTTCAGCAGGATACTTACATATATTAAATGCATGGAGCTCAATGAAGATACCGACTTTTTTACCGAAAATAACAAACTGTATTTTTTAGTATCGCTTACAAAAGCAGATGGCAGTAATTGCCTTGATATTGTAAATATTCCATCAGAAGAGATATCACGATTTTTGAGCATATATAAACAGGGAAGCCAGTATATACTTTTTATAGATGATATTATTAAGGAGCATTTAAATGCTATTTTCTCTGATAGCATTATTCATGGGGCTTACAGCTTTAAGATAACCCGGGATGCCGCCGTTGAATTTGATGATGATTATGAAGAAGGGCTTGCTATACAAATGGAGAAGAAAATTGCCAAACGCGATTTTGGTATTGCCACCCGTTTTTTATATGATGAAAAAATGCCTCGCGAATATCTCGAAACGCTTATTGGCCTGCTTAAGTTAAAAGGGGCAAATGTAATGAAGGGAAACAGCTATCATAATTTAAAAGACCTGGCTGAGCTTCCGGTAAATAAACAACATCTTCAAAACGCAAAATGGCCTGCGCTCGCCTATAATTTCGAAGGAACATCACTTTTAAAACATGTTCAGCAGCAGGATGTAATGATTCACACTCCTTATAATTCGTATGATACTGTGCTGCGATTTTTCAATGAGGCTGCCATTCACCCCGATGCCGAAGAGATTTATGTAACGGTGTACCGTATGGCTAACGATTCCCGTATTGCAAATGCTTTGATTAGCGCCGCAAGAAACGGAAAAAAGGTTACGGTAATTGTGGAACTGAAAGCCCGCTTTGATGAATCTAATAACATCCGCTGGTCTAAAAAACTAAGCGATGCAGGGGTAACAATTATACATAGTGTACCTTCATTAAAAATACATGCTAAAATTGCACTTATTAAATTTAAAAAAGGGTATTCTATAAATGCTTTAGGATTACTGGCAACCGGTAACCTTAACGAAACTACCGCTCGTTTTTACACCGATCATATTTTACTTACTGCCCATAAAGGAATAATGGCAGAACTGGAACAGGTTTTTGGTTTTCTTAGCCAAATGAAAAAACCGGAAGCAAATGACCTTTATAGCTACAAGCACCTGTTAGTAGCCCAGTTTAATTTAAGGGATACTTTTTTACGACTGATAGACAGAGAAATTCAGAATGCTTCCAAAGGACTGGATGCCGGTATTACAATAAAATTAAACAACCTTGAAGAAAAGGTACTTATCGAAAAACTGTATGAGGCCTCTTCGGCAGGTGTTAAAATTGATTTGATAGTTCGCGGAATTTGCTGTCTGTTACCCGGCATACCTGGATTAAGTGACAACATAACTGTAAAACGTATTGTTGACCGTTATCTTGAACACGGGCGTGTTTTTATATTCAGTAATAATGGTGATAAAGAAATTTATCTTGGCTCTGCCGACTGGATGAACCGTAATATTTACAGAAGGGTAGAGGTTTGTTTTCCGGTGTATGATGATATCCTTAAAGAAGAACTTTTGCAGATAATCGAATTACAACTTAATGAAAGCAGTACCGACACTAAACGTTCCCAAGAGAAAATTTATGAATTTCTGTCAATAGGTTCTATATCCTGAAGGAAACACCCAGGCTTTCATAATATTGGTGATAATGATTAGCTGATGTTATTTCGTATCCGGCAGAAATATCGATCTGGAGATCTTTAGTAATTAAAAACATAAATCCGCCATCTGCCCAATGTTCAGCATGGTGATGCGCCGGCATAAAGCCATAGGCCTCTACATACGCTTTTAATTTTTGCGTAATACTTATGTTTGGTGAAAAGGTGTATGCATAAATTGGGTCGGTTGATTCTCCATCCCAGTTTATACCTAAATTGTAACCCAGATCGGCATTTTCGGTCAACGTATTTTGAAACAGCAAACGTATTTCAGGAGCCAGGTAATCAACTTTTAATTCTCTAGATGCAAGTTTAGGTAGTTGCATTTGGGTTATTAATGATGCCTGTGGCAGAATACCTTTTTCATCCCATAACTTTACCTTTAAACCTACTATTACAGGGTTAAGGCCAGACTGGGTACTGTCCTTAAACTTGTTGTAAATAATATCTGTTTCCAGCCTCAGCTCAAGATTTGTATTAATGCCAAATTTCCATAAGGCTGTTGGAAGTAATAAATCACTTTCGTGTTTCTGTGACTGTTGATGTACAAAACCGTTTTCCATCTGGAAACGATGTGCAGGTACAATAGAAGGTGTTTCGGTTTGATCCGGCCTATCGGTGTCAATCTCTTCCTGGGCAAATGCAGTTACAGTTAAAAATAAGGTTAAAGCTAAAAAGTACAGGTTTCTCATGGTAGCTATTTTAATTAAAGCTACCCTTTAAAAAACAATATTTAATTAAAGTTATGCTAATTTAGATATTAGCATTAATGGCTTTATAAAGACTACACATCAAACAATTCTACTTGTCTTACTTCGCCCGGTTGTAAATTGCCAAGTAAAACATCACCAACACGAACACGCACTAATCGTAGTGTTGGAAAGCCAACGGCAGCGGTCATTTTTCTAACCTGCCTGAATTTGCCTTCGTTCACAGTTATAGAAACCCATGAAGTAGGGCCGTGGCGTTCATCACGAATCTTCTTGCCGCGCTCAGGGAAATTGGGCTTTTCCTCTAGTATATATGATTCACATTGACGGGTAATATAGCGTGTTCCGTTAAAGCCAATTTCCACGCCTTTTTTAAGTAGTTCAACAGCATCCTGGGTAATCAGTCCATCAACTTGCGCATAGTATTCTTTCTCTACTTTCTTATTACGAACAACTTCGCTCATCATACCATCTGTAGTAAGTAGCAGCAATCCTTCTGAATCTTCATCCAGCCTGCCTATAGCCATAGTACCTTCAGGGAAATCATGGAGCTCTCCTAACAGTTTTTTTTTACGTTTTAGATTGTAGGTAAACTGGCTTAAATAGCCAAAGGGTTTAAAAATTAGGTAATGGGAATGTTTGATTTGAGAAGTCATACTGCAAAAGTAATTTTTTATGGCCAAATCAAAAAAATAAAAACGGCTATCCGATGATAGCCGTTTTATAGTATAGTAATATTATTTTTCAAGTATTACAGTCATACCCTGACCGCCTGCGGCACATACCGAGATGAAACCATAACCGCCACCTTTTTCATTTAGCAGTTTTGCCATGGTTGCCAAAACCCGTCCTCCTGTTGCAGCAAATGGATGTCCGGTTGCCAGGCTGCTGCC
>Ga0247782_1000693_pt1 | contig 10677 bp, 3 predicted proteins | sample UWRJL019104C5_FD_179928 | JGI IMG/M metagenome (GOLD analysis project Ga0247782, IMG submission 179928) | Plant litter microbial communities from Arlington Agricultural Research Station in Wisconsin, United States - UWRJ-L019-104C-5 | ecosystem: Environmental > Terrestrial > Plant litter >...
TTTTTTTTTTTTTATTTTTTTTTTTTTTATTGCTTGCTATATTAGCGCTAATATTATTATTATTGTTTTTATTACTATCTTTTTTAATATTGTTATTATTTATTTTACTTTTTAGGTTAGTTATTACTACTTTTTTTTTTAAAATAACTTTTAACATTTTTAATATTAAAGTTAGCTTTTATATTATTTTGCGTAGTTGCTATTTTTATTGCTATTTTATATAACGCGCGCAGTGTTAAGCTAAGCTTTAATTATATAACTTATAATAGTTGTTTAAATAAAACTAATACTATTTAGCTCTAGCTTGCTAAAGTTAGCAATTATTATATAAAAGCTAACTTGCTATTTATTAAGCTTAGCAAAGTTATAGTTAGTTTTTTTAGCTGCACTCTTTTTATTAAAGTTAGTATTATAACTAGCAACCTTAGCTGCAATTTTATTAAAGTTAATTAAAAAAAGAAAAAATAATAAAATTATATAATTTTTTTATTTTAAAAAAAAAAAAAAAAAAAAAAAAAAATTTTTTAGTAAGAACTTTGCAAACATAATGCAATTGTAAAGCATGTACTAAAGTACCTTTTTTTTTATTAAAATTTTAAAAGGTGCAGGTTATGTTAAAAAGGTGTAATTATTAATAAAAAAGCATAATAATTATTTTATAGTTATTTAAATATTTTTAAAAATTTTTTTATAATATATAAATTACTAACTTTAGTATTTAACCTGCTAGATTATTTATGCTTATTAATAGCTATGTTAAGCGCTAATGCACATTTGCGCTGTTTTATTAAGCTTACTACCTTGCTAAGCAATTATAACTTTTTTAGCGCTATTTTTGCACTTTTGCTTTTTTGTTATATAGCAAATATTACTTTTTAAATTTTTTTTTTTAATTAATAAAATTGTTAGCTTTATACTTAGCAACTAGGTCTAGTGCTAATAGCTTTAACTTAGCTATATTAATAGTTTAGTTAAACTTATTATTTTATTTGCACTACTTAATAGTATATTTAACTACTAAATATCTGCTTACAAATTAAATTATTTTTATAGTAATCTTTTTAACTTTTTAATAATTTTCAGCGCTTTTAATAGTAACTAGCCTTAAAAGCATATTTTTTTTTTTAAACAAATTTTTTTTTGTTTTAGCTTATAAAGTTATGCAACTAATATAATAAAGTATACTTACTATATGCTAAAAAGTTTAGTTAATATGCTAATAACTTTACTTTTTTAATTATTTTAAATAGTTTTATATAGGTTAGCAACTATTTTTATTTAAGCTTGCTAAGCAAGTAATATTTTTTATATAGCTGTAAATATACTATTTTTTCTTTTTTAAAATTTATTAGTGTATGCTTATTATTATACCTTTTTTTAACAATTATGCTAGCAACGTTAACAAGGTGCTTAGCTTTTTATATATGTTTTGCTTAAAAAACTTTAATAGTATTATTACTAACTTTTATGCTTTGCTTATTATTAAAAATGTTAACTACTAACTATAGCTAAAATTTTAAAACTAGCTTGTTTAATAACTTGCTAATTATAATAGCTAGTATATTGTTTAGGTAATGTTATAAAGCTAGCAAGATTTTTACTTAAAAAATGTTAAAATTAGTTAATATATAGTAACGCATAATAATTTTTATAACTTAGTTTTTTTGTTTAAATACTTTATTTATTTAAAAGTAGTATGCTATAAAAAGGAGACATATAACGCTTAAAATATTATATATTTCTTTTTATAGCTTGCTTATAAATTTAAAATCTTTATTGCTAATAATCTTAGCTAGCAAACCTTAATTATATAAAAGCAGCATTTTAAGCAGCATTTTTGCTTATTTTTTTATTTTATATAATAAATGCTTTAGTATAAATAATAATTTTTTGCTTTTTTTGCATATTATTGTTGCTAAAATATTAAAAATTAAAAATTTTAAAATATTTTAAAATAAGTTTATTACTTAAACTAGCAGCATATTTATAATAAAATTTATAGCAATTATATAGTATAGTATAATAAGCTTTTTAATTAGTATAAGTTTGCTTAACAATAATTATTTATTTACTTAGTTAATTTTGTATACAACATAGTGCTTAATAAACCTTTTAATATAATATTGTTTTTTATTAATATATATTTTTTTAAAATTGTTTATTATTTTTTTAATGGTAAAGTAGTATTTTTTATTATGTACTATTTTTAAAATATTTTTTATATATAACTATAAAATATATAAGTTTTTTAACCTATTTATATTAATATAATATAAAAGCTTATCTTTAATAAAAAATAGCACTAAAATATTATTTTAATACTTTATTAGCTTTATATAAGGCTTTTTTATTATTTTAGTTTTTTATTTAGCAATTATAATAAAAACTTTATTATATTTTATGTTTGTTTTATAGCCTTTTATAATTTTAGCTTAAAATTTGTTGCTAATTATAAAAACTGCTATTTTTTTATTAGCTATAATGTTAGCAATATTTATATTGTATGCTTAATATGTTATATTATTTTATATATTATTTAATATGCTAGTTTTATTAACTGCTACATTTTTTTGCTCTTTAAGTTTTTGTAGCAAGCGTAATAGCATATTTAACACTATATTTAGTGTTTTTAGTATATAGTATATTTTTAATAAAAATTATAATAAGCAGTTTATTATATTTGCTAGTTTTAAGTTAGCCTTGTTTAGGTTTATTGTTTATAATAATATATATGTTACTATATTTTTTATTGCTATATAATTAATAAAAACATTAACAAAACTATAGCTAAACTATACTATTTTTTATAGCTTTTTATAACCTTATATAAGCACTACAATTTTTGCTTTTATAAAGCTATACTTCTTTTTTATTATGCTAGTAAGCTTTAATAAAAAAGTAATAAGCTTAATTTTTAAAACAAGTATATTTTTTTTTAAAATTAATATGCTATTTTATTTTATTTTTAGCTAAAATACTATTAGCTTAAATGCCTTTTTATATATATTTATTTTAAAAAAAAAGGTTTTTTTTAGCTAGTAGTAATACGTAACGTATTGCGTACAAAAGTATTTTTATATTTTGTTTTAGTAGTTAATTTTTTTTTAAGTAGGCTTAAACGTTAGCTTTGCTACATGTATTTATTATGCTGCCTTTGCTATTTTTGTTAGCAAGCTGCTTTTTTTTTACTTTTTATATTTAAAGCTGTTTTTTTTTATTGCAGTGCTTTAATTTTGTAGTTAAACTATATAATTTTTTTGGGCAGCTAGCTAGCTATTTTAATATATGTTTTTAAAGCTTTTAAAGTGCAAAGCATTTTAAGTTTGCAAAAACTTTTAATTTTATTATTTATATGCAATATTTTATTACTATTAATATTATATTTAAATAGTTGCACTAATAAAAACGATGTAAATAACTTAGCTGCAGTAATATATATTTTTGCTTTGTTAAAAATGTTAAGCACTATATAAAGGTGTTTTAAATGCTTTTTTGCTATATTGCTAAATATTATAATGTTATTAATATATATATAAATAAATAACTTATATTTAAAAAATAAGCAATTTATAAACTATTATATATATAAAAGCAAGTTATAAAATTTTATTAGTATAATATTTAACTACTTAAGTTTTTTAAGGCTAATAATAATTATATAATTATAATGCTTGCTATAAACTAAAAGCTAAAAAAAAAACTTAATATATTAAGCAATATAAAATAATGCTTTTTTGCTATATTTGCTATTATATTATTTTAGCTTAGCAATAAATAAATATTTAATACTATAATCTTATTAAGTAGTTATAAGTTAATAATAAGCTTGCTTTTTTTAACCTTATTATAGTTTTTTAAATAATAAATATAAAGCATGCTACTAGCATTAAATTATATATAAAAGTTAGTTTGCTTTATATATATATTTTATTATGCTTTTTATTTAAATACTTATAATCTTTTAGTTTTAATAAGTATAGCTATATAGTATATAGCTAATCTTACTATTTATTAACTAGATTAACGCGTATTTTTTGCTTTTTTAGTATTAGCACTATGCTTTTATTTTAAAAAATATTATATTTATTAATAAGCGCTTTTAATTTGTTTGCTATATTTTTATTATTAGCTGCTATTGCTACTTTGCTGTCTAATTTAATAATATTAACTTTTGCTAGCTTTAATATGCTATAAAATAGTATAGTTTGCTATAAAATGTTTAGTTTTTGTAGTATTTTACTGTTTAGGCTGCCAGCTTTTTTTTTTTTTTTTTTTTTTTTTTTTTTTTTTTTTTTGTTTTTTTTTTTTTTTTTTTTTTTTTTTTTTTTTTTTTTTTTTAATTTTTTTTTTTTTTTTTTTTTTTTTTTTTTTAGTTATTTTTTTTTTTTTTTTTTTTTTTTTTGCTATTATTAAGTATATAGGCTATTATTTTAGTCTAGTTTTTTAAGGTTATGCTATTTTTTTAGTAACTATTTATTTTATTTTAGTTAGCAAGCTATGCTTGCTTATTACTAGCATATTTTTTAATATTGCCTAAGCATTTTTATACTTAAATTTATATTAGCTATATATTTAGGTTGTATACTATTACTTTTTTAAAGCTAAACCTGTTAACTATTATATTATATACTATTTTATAACAACTATAAAAATAATATAGTACTGCTAACTTATTATATTTGTTAATAAAACAAAAAAGGTTAAAATAATGCGTATTAATAAAAGTAGTTATTATTGCTAAGATTTTAACGCTATATACTAACGCACTTTTTTTAATGCTTATGCTATATATAGCTTTACTTTTGTTTTTTTTACTACTTTAAGGCTATAGGTTAATTAAAACATATATGTTTATTTAACAAAATTAATTTTAACGCTATATTTAAGTATAAAATTTATACTTATAAAAAGCTTAGGTGCAAGGCTATTTATTATATTTGCTATTATAGTATAATAATTGTATGCATTAACTTTGTTAACAATTTTTAGCATATAAAAGTTAAACATTATATGCTTTATAATTATTATTTTTAATATAACACTATAAACAAGCTTAGGCATAATATTATAATACAATAAGTTTTTTATAAAAGCTTTTACTTATTTTATATTTACTAATAAAAACAAATATTTAGTATTAAAATAAACATAATAATTAGCAGTTTTAATATTATTTTAAATAAGCAATTAAAAGTATATAGTTTTATATTTTATTAGCTTTTTAATAGTTAGCTTTAAATTAGCTTTAATTACTTATTTTAGCTTAATTAATATATTATTATATACTATATTAAAAACCTCTAGCACTAAAAGTATAAAGTTAACTTTTATAATTTTTTAAATAAGTCTTGCGCGCTTTTTGCTATAGTCTTTTTTACTATATTATTATTTTTTCTAAGCTGTGCTAAATATTGTTTAGCATTTATAACATATTACTTTTGCTATAAAAACGTTGTTTTTAACGCTATTATAGCTTAGCAGTTTGTTATTATAGTTATAAATAAAATATATTTTATAATATGCGTTAAATATAGTACTTTTAATAGCTATATAAGCTTTTAAACTAAGTTTTTTATTCTTTTTATTAAAACAAACATATTTTTTGTTATCTAACTTGTTTTTTATGTCTTTTGTGTTAAAATTATTGTTTTAAGCTATAATTTTATTTAAATAGCTAAATAAGCTATTTTTATAATTATACTATTAGCTATAGCGTTAATAATATGCTTATTGTTACAGTTAGTTATTTTATATATTGCTTAAGTACTATTATAAACGCCTTCTTTTTTGCTGCTTTTAATAACTTTGTTATTTAAAAAAATTAAATTTTATATTTTTTTATAGTAGCATATCTTTTAGCTATTCTTTGCTATATTTTTAATAAAGTAATTATAATTTACTTTGCTATTAACTATATTATTAAAGTTAATATAAGTTTATTTGTTTTTTATATAGTTATTTTTATTAAGGGCTATAATTAGTTTAGTTAGCGTTTTTATTGTTATTTTTTTTTAGCTTTTTATAATAGCTGCCAGACCTATTGTCTTTAAAAATTTTTTGTACTAGTTTTTTTATTAAGATTTTTTATTTTTTATTAAAAGCGTTTAAATAATTTAATATAGTTTTTATTTTTAGCTATAGTACTAGCTTTTAAAGTTTAGCAAAAATAATATTTTAAAGTTAAGTAAAGAGCTGCATATTTTTTTTGTTACTTTATACGCGTGCATATTTAAAAAGTTTTATTGCATATGTTTTAATAGGCTAACCTTTTATAACGCTTTTTATTATATATTTATAGGTATTAAACTATATATTTGCTTTATTTGGTCTAAGCCTAAACTTTTATTTAATTGCAGCTATTAAAGTGTTATATGTAGCACAGTGCTTGCAGCAATTTTTATTTAATAGTTGCTAAGACTACTATGCTAATATATTTTTTTTTAAAAAGGTTTATTTTTTGTTAGCTACTATATTTGCTTTATAAAGTTTGTTTGCTTAATTTTTTAGCCTGCGTATTTATAAGTGTAGATCTATATATATAGCAATTTTTTTGTTATAAAAAATTGTATAACTGCTAGACTTGTTTATAAAAACATTTAGCTAAAAGTATTTAATTTTAGTAACTTTTAAGTTGTTAAAATTTGTTATAGTTAGGGTTATGCTTAGCGTTAGTGCTAGTAAGTAGGCTAAAGTAAATTATTAAGTATTATTTGTTTATAGTTGTTTTTTAATGTTTTTAATTTTAATGCTAAGTTTTTTTATTATATTATATAATCTAACATTAAGTAGTATTTTGTTTGCTATTAAACTTTTGCTCTTAAAGTTTAAAGCTTTTTTTTTTATAAATATGTTATTATTATTTAGCGTAAATATTAAAATAGCTAGGAGGGCTAGCTATAATTGCTTTAAAAGTAATGCTTTAAGCAATATAATTTTTTTTGTTAAAAAGAAAAAGTTAAGCTTTTTATTTTAAAAAAATTTTACTGCCCTTTTAAAGCAGTCCTTATACATAAGTTTAAACTTATATAGGTCTATAAGCTACTTGTTTAAATAGGCTGCAATAAAAAGCTTATTTTATACTTTAATTTTTAGCGCGCTATTTTTTATTATAATATTAAGTGTTATAATAATTTTAATTAGCTTAACTACTACTAAGCTTCTTTTGCTAATTATAGCTTTTAATAATTTAGTAAAAAAAAAAAGCTAAACTTGTTTAACTTTTTTTAAAAAGTAAAAAGTTATTTGTTTTATATAGCAACACTATTAAAATAGCTACCTAATAATACAAACTATAGTGCTATAATAATAGCAATATATAAAAAGTTGTTAAAAAGATGCTTAGTAGCAATAAAGTTACCTTTTGTAATGCTATTACTAGCTATAAACATAACTATGTTCTTAAGCAAATTATTAATAATAGCGTTTTTATAGTAGTCTTACAACCTTAAGCTATGTATTTGTTATTTATAAAGTATTTAATAATATATAATAATTGTTTGCAAAGTATTTAACTATTTGCTAATTAACTAACTAGTTAAACTTAGGTAGTAAGCGCTACTTGTTAAAAGTTAAATTATAATATTAAGTTTAATAGTAGTAGTATTAGGTATAAATATATTAATAATTAGGTTTTTAACTAAAGCAGTGCACTAAGAGATAAAAAATAAGTATGTTAGGAATAATATAATCTTTGCTAAGCCTAACTATAGGGTTGGAACCCTTAATAATTTTAGTTATAAATAAGCTTTTTTTATAATATTTAGTAGCTTATAAGCTATTATTATTAGCTTATTAGTTTTTTTATTATTTTTTTTAAAATAAATAAATTTTTAATTTTTTTTTGCTTGTTTTTTATTTACTTGCTACTTACTTGCTGCTCTTTTTTTATTTTATTATTATTTTATAGTGTTTATAAACTTTTATTAATAATAAAGCTTTTATATTTTAGTGCTAAAGCTATTATTAACTAATATATTATTATATTTGCTTTTAAACTGCTTTATTATAATTATATTAGCAAAGTTTTTAATTAGTTTTTATATAAGTTGCTAATAACTTATTTATTTTATTTAAACTTTTTTTTTTATTAAGCTACTACGTTTTTTTTTTTGCTTAGTTTTTGTTTGCAATATACTTTTAACTTAAAATTTATTACTTTTAAAAATTATTATAAATAAGCATATATTAAAGTTTTATTAAAATAATAACAAGTTATTAACTACTTATTATAAAAGTTTAATATAAAACTTTTTTTAAATTTTATTAAGCATATTTAATTTTATTATATAAAAGCTTATTATTTAAGTAACCTTATATTTAAAATATAATTATATAAGTTTTTATAAAAGTTAGTTTGTTTATATATTTTTAAAAGTTAGCTAAACTTTATTTTTTACTTTATATTAATTAAATAAAAAGCAGCTTTTATTTATATATTTTTTTATTTTTTTTTATATAGCTATTATTACTATTTAAGCAAAAAATTAACCTTTATATAAGCATTAAATAAAAGTTTTTGCTAAAGCTTGCTAGCTTTTAATAAGTATATTATAGCTAATTATTAGTTTTACTAAATTAATATAATATTTATGCTATATAAAAAATAAGCTTAAGCTTATAATACTAAATATTTTATTATTAATTGTTAGCATTATTATTAAAAAAGGTTTAGCTTAATTAAGTTATATATAAGTTATAAAAGCATAAAAGTATGCTAATACTTTTTAGTTTGCTTTTTTTATTAACTTATTTATTTTTAAATAAAAAGTAATGCTTAAGCACTATTTAATTTTAACTAGTTTATATAGCTAGTACTAAAAGTTTTTTATTTAGGTTAACTTTTTATTACTTATAATTACTTTTAAAAACTTATAAAAGTGCTAAAAATAGTTTATAAACTGCTTAGCATAAGCTTTTATATTTATAGTTATTATAGCTTTTAATATAATTACTTTGCTTAGTTTATTTATAATTACTATTAAAAAAATAAGTTGTTTTTATTTATAATAAGTAAGTTTGTTATAAAATTTATTAATATTTTGCTTTAAAATTATTTTAGCACTAATAAAAGCTTAAATAACCTATACTTTTTTTGCTACTATATTATTATTTTTTTATAAATATTATAGTTATTAATAAAGCAGCATATTATTTAATATATACTTAGATAAAAGTAATTTTTTTATATTATATTAATTATTATTTTTTATTTTAAGTATTTAACTAAACAAAAGTTATAATAATTATATATTAAGCTAGTTTATAGCAGCTTTTAATTTAAAATTTATATATAATTTTAATAGCAAAAAAATTATTTTTACTAATTTTATAATTTATAATTGCTATATTTAGTAGTTTGCTATTATAATAAATAATATTTAAAAACTATTATTTATTTTTTATTATAGCTTTTATAATATTTTAATAGCTTAGTGCTTGCTTAAGTGCTATATTTTATTTTTTTTATAAGTTATTATATAAAAAAATGTATATTTTTTATAAAAGTTTAATATTAAGGTTTGCTATTAGTAATATAAGTTATATAGTGTTTTTTAGCTTAAAAGTTAGCTATTTAAGTTATAATAATATTGTTAGCAATATAAGTTTTATAATATTTTTTAGCTTAAAAGCTAGCTATTTAAATAATAATAATATAAATTTATGTTTTTATTTTTTTTTATTTTTTGTATTTAGCTAATTTTATTTTTTATAAAAAAAAGTATTAAGCTAAATATTATTTACTATAGCTTAGTAATTAATTTAAAACTAGTAGTAAAAAAGTAGTTTAGCTTATTTTGCTTATTTTTTATTTAGTTTTTTAGTAGTTATAAAATACTTTAAGTTTTTATAATTGCTTAAAATATTAAAAAAGGCCGCTATATTTTAAAGTAGTTTGCTTTAAGTTTTTATATAGCTTATTATAGCTAAAAGCTTTTTATTATAAATATTATAATTATTTTTTATTAATATTAGCTTATAAAAAAAGTAAGCAACTAGTTAAAGTAGCTTTTATATATTATATTATAATAAGCAGCTACTTATTGCTATTTTTAAGCAGTTAGCTTTTAGCATAGTTTATAAGTTAAAATTTTATTAAGCTAAAACAAAATTAAATACAAATAAGTTTTTAAGCTTTTAAAACGCTGTTTTTTAAGCTTGCTTTTATATAAATAAAGTACTTTTTTTAATTAAAAATATAAAAGGGTTAGTTATTTTTAAATAGTTATTAATAAATTATTAATAAAAGTTTGCAAATTTTAAAAAGCTTTAAATGTTTTTAAGCGTTTTAAAAGCTTTTTACTTTTTAATAGCTTTTATTTTTTTTAAGTTTATTTTAATTTTAACTTTTATTTTAATAATATATTAAAAATACTTAGTTTTTATTACTATAAATTTATATTTATTAATATTAAAGTATAACTTAGTAGCATTTAAAATGCTTAGTACTTGTTTAACTTTTTTTATATAGTTTTTTTTGCTTTTATTTAATTATACTAATATATTATTTAAGTATATAAATATAAATATATTTAAATATTTATATAATATATTATTAATATAGCGCTAAAATATTATAAAAGTACTTAATAGGCTAAAAAAAGTTATAAGCTATTTAAATAGTTTAAACCTAGTTTAAAAAGCTGTTTTTTTTTTTTTTTTTTTTTATTTTTTATTTTT
>Ga0247782_1000694_pt1 | contig 10543 bp, 2 predicted proteins | sample UWRJL019104C5_FD_179928 | JGI IMG/M metagenome (GOLD analysis project Ga0247782, IMG submission 179928) | Plant litter microbial communities from Arlington Agricultural Research Station in Wisconsin, United States - UWRJ-L019-104C-5 | ecosystem: Environmental > Terrestrial > Plant litter >...
TAAGCAAAATAAAAAGTTAACAAGCTTTAAAATTAATTTTTAAAAAAATTTATAAGTTTTTTATTAATAGTATAAAAGTTAATATTTATTGCTAAATTGTTAGGATCTAAATTATACCACTGCGCTAAAAGGCATAAGAGTTAGCAAGGTTGCCAACTCTGCGGACAATTGCATACTTATAGGTATGCACCCTAACATAAATAAAGCAAATACTTTTTAAAAAACTTTATAATTTTTAATTTAAAAGCAACCTTTTATATATTTAATAAGATAGCTTGTTTTTTTAACTTTAAAAAAATAATAAAAAGTAACTTTATAATAGCAAAAAACTTAGTAGTTATAGTACTAAAATATAAAAAAGTTAATATTAATATATAAGGCTTAAAAAGTTTTACAATTATAAAGCTAAAAAATATAGCTTATTATTAAGACTTTTTAACAAATATTATTTTTTTATAGCAACTTTAAAGCTATAGCTTTTAGTAAAATATAAAGCTTATACTATTAGTTTTAAAAAGGCAAAAAGGCAATAAAAAAATATGCAAACTTTAAAACAAGCTTAGCTAATATGTTTTTAAATATTTGCTTTTTTACTTTTTTAAAAAAATTATTTTATATAAAAAAAAAATTATTATAAGCTAACCTTATAAAATAGCACTTTTGCTTAGGCTACTTAGGCCTAAAATTATTAAAATAAGTTATATAATACTTTAAAAAAATAAAAAATAAAATATTTTTTAAAACTAAGATTAAAACTAATAATTATAAAGCTTATGCTTTAGCTAAAATAAAATAGCAAGTTTAATAAAAGTAAAAAAGCACTTTTACAAGCTAAAAATTTAAATAGCTATTAATTTTTATAATTTTTAAAAAATAACTTATTTAAACAATTTAGCAATGTTTGCAACTAATTACTATTTAAGTTATATATAAAATTACTACTTTAAAAATAAAAAAATTAAAACTATAGTTAAAGCGTTAACTTGCTTAGTTAAGCATATTTATAACTTTTATAATATAAAAATAAAAGTAATTAAATATAATAATAAGGTTTTTTAGCATAAAAATAAACTTAAAAAAATGTGCAAAGCTTTTTTAAATTATATAATTTGCTTTAAGTTTTTTGCTATTAATATGCAAAGCTAAAATAAAAGCGTAAAGCGCTTAAAAGGTATAATAAAAAAAAAGGCCTGCGCTATAAAAATAAGGTTAAAACTGCTTAATATACTATAGTCTAAGTTTTTAAAATAGCTGTTTACTTATATAATAAAACTTTTAAATATATTAATAACTAATAGTTTTTTTATAAGCGTTTTTATACTTATTTTATAAAATAAAAAAAGCTAATAAAAAGTAAAAAGCTAAAGCTAGCATACTTTTATAAAATAAATATTAAAGCTTATATAATAAAGGTATTAAGCTAACTTAAAAAAAACTGTTTAAATAAACTATTTTGTTAGCTATAATTTAACTAATATTTATTAAGTATAAAACTTTATAATAAAGAAAGTAAATGTAAGGTGATCCAAGGGTAGGTATGAATTATTGTCGTAAAAGTAAGATGTATTTGTAAGGCAGACATGGCCAAAGGCCATGGCAGGGAACAATCCCATTATGTGCGCGCCTTATCTAATCTCCTTATCTAAACTACATATCTTATCGATGTCACCATGCATGTCAACATAAGCCTTTGGCTTACATTAACATGCACCCTCTACCTAGATGTATCAGTAAAATTAACTTGTAATATAATTTTTAATAAAAAGTTTAAATATAGCAATGCTATAATTGCTAAAAACTATATTAAAACTATTTTAAATAAAGCTTTTATTAAGTTAATAAATAAGTAAAATAAGCTTAAAACGTGCAAAAAAACTATAAATATATACTTTTAGTTAAATAAAAAAGTTATACTACTTATATTAAAAAAAAGTAAATAAAAAGTTAAAAAGTTTTAAAATTAAAATATAGCTAAGTTACTTTAAAAAACTAATTATTTTATAAAGTGCTTATAAAGTAGTAGCAATGCTAGCTTTTTAACTTTTTTTAATTTTTTAATGCTAACTATTTTTTTATAGCTTATATTATAAATGCTAATTTAAAAAATAAGCGCTTTGCTTATAAAATATTAATTGTAGCCGCCTTAAAATATAAAAGCAAAAAAGACTTTTTTATTTTTTATACTAAAGTTAACTATTGTTAAAAATGCTAAAAGGCTATATTTAATATAAAACGTTTAAGCATTACAACTAAAAGTTTTTATAGTAGGCTAGTAAGCAAAAAAAATATAAAAAGCAGCTAAACAAGCTAATAAATAAAGCGCAACTATATTTGCTTTACGCTAGTAAGCATTAAAAAAAGCTTAATAAGCAAATTTAAAAAAAAAATAAAGTGCATAAACATAAGTTACCTTTAATACTACATACTTATAAAAACTTAAATAACTACTTTATTAAAAAAAGTTTTTTTAAAGCTAAAAAAGTTTATTTATAAAGCTATAAAAAAATAAACTTATAAAATAAAGTAAACTAAAAGGTTATAAATAACTACTTTATTTTAAAGTATATATAAGTTTATATTTATAAGTTTAATAAATATAAGTACTTTATTAAGTGCAAGGCTAGGCTAGTAGTGTATAGTAACTAATAATTTACTAGTAGCACTAAAAAAATATATGCTTTAATACTAGCTAAAAGGTTTTTTAAAACTTTTATTACTATTATAGCTTGTTTTAACTTAAAGTTAAAACAATTTAATATAGTTAATACTTTTATTAATGCTAAACTTAAAAAAAAAGTATATATAAAAATACTACTAGGCTATATAAAGGCTAAAACTGTTTTAAAGCTAAACAAAGCACTTTATAAACTATAAAAATTGCTTTTATTTTAGCAAAAAAAGCTTACTTTAATACTTATATTAATAAGCTTTAAACTAGTTTTATATAAGCTTTATTATTTTAGTAAAAATAAAGTACTTATTTTTATTTATGTTAATAATATAGTGCTTATATATTGCAAAAAAGATGTATAATAAGTTATTAGCGCTATATAATAATTAGCTGCCTGCTATAAACTAACTAGCAGCAAAAACTTTTAATAGTTTTTAAGTATAAAAGTAATTAAAAATTGCTTAAAACAAAAAATCTAGCTTTTGCAAGCTTTATATATTAAAAAAATTAGCAAGCTAATAAAGCAAAAAAGTTTAAAAAGCTAGTTACTTATTAAAAAATATATTTTTATTAGCGCAAAATAAAGTTTATAATATATGCTATAGTTATAATTTAGCTTAACATTGCTTTTATAGCTTTTAAGCTATTATAATTTAATATAAATTTTAAGCTAAAATATTATAAAAAGCTAACAAAGTATTAAGCTACCTAATAAAAACATAATATTTATATTTTAAGCTTAAAAAAAGCAATAGCTTTATTATTATAAGCAATTTTTTTTTTGCTAACAATTTAAGCAACTAAAAAAGCTTGTAAGCCTATAAAATAGTACTATTTAAAAAAGTTATAAAGTAGCAAGCTAATAAACAAAGTATAATTATTACTTTTATAACTAAAACAAAGTTACTAGCTTTATTGCAAGCAGCAAAAAAAGCAATATTTATTAGTTAACTTATTAAAAAACTTAGTATTAGCTTTAATAAAAATTATATTACTATTTACTATAATAATAAGCAAATAATTAGCCTAATTATAATAAAAATAGCTATATTAAAAACTAAACTTTGTTATATTAATATATATAATTATGATTTATACTAAAAAGTTAAAAAGCAAACAATATAAGTAAAATATATATTATAGGTTAGGCTAGATAGCGCTAACCTATTAAAACGCTCTATTAAAACACACCCCTTTTTCAACGTTTTGCTAAGCAAGGCCTACGCCACTACTTAGCAACGCACATGCGTGCGCTATTTTTATAAATTCCTTTTTTTTTTAAGCTAGAATATAGACTATATTGCATATAAGCCGCTTAGCTTTAGCCTTTTATATATATTTTAGCTTTATTACTTATTTAAGCTGTAAATAAATAGTTAGTAAGCTGCTTAGCACCTAAAAAACGCATAATTAAAAAAGCGTTAAAATAAAAAAAATAAGCTAGTATACTAAATAATAAAAGCAAGCAAGCCTAAGCCTTTGCTTTTTAGCTGCTTAGTCTTATAAAAAACAAAATAAAAATATAAATATTTTAACTTACTAATATATTTAGCTAAATAATAAAATAAAATTAATAGCAAATCTATTAATAAGTATAAAAGCAAATAGCTATATACTAATAAATAAAAAACTAAGCACAAAACTAAATGCTAACCCTAGCTATAAATCTAACTTTAGCTATAGCTTTAAATAGCAATAATAAAGCTGCTATAAAAAAACTTACTAGCTTAAAAACTAAAAAAAAAGCTGCTTTTATAGCTAAAAAAGTTTTAAAAAAAATAAAGCATAGTTTTTAGCTTAAGCAGCTATATTAAAATATAAACTAAAACAAAATACTAAGTTTATTAATAATAATTTAAACAAATTTTATGCTATTTATAAGCTACTAAAAAGCAATGCTAAAGTAGTTATATTATTATTTTATATTTAAAGAAAGCATTTTTAAAAGTATAACTTTAATAAATTTTTAAATTTTTTTAAAAACTACTTTTTTAATGTTAACTAAGCTTGTATAGCTTTTTAAAAGCTGCTTAAACTTTATTAAAAAGCTAAGCAAACTTTGTTAAACTTTTTTGCTTTATAAAAAAAAATATTAGCTAAAGCAAAAAGCATACTATAAAATAATAATGCTAAGCTTATTATTTTAAAAAAAAAGCATTAAATAATATACTTTTTATTATATTAGTTTTAAAAGATCTACTTAAAGCTTATACTAAATAAGTAAATAATATAATAAAAATAGTAAAAAAAGTAAAAAAATATAGCTTTAAAACTAATACTATTATTTAACCTAGCTAACTTTAAGCGCTTATATAAGTAGCTATATGCATTAATATTAATAGTAATACGATTATAATAAAAGTAAACGCTATTAGCTTAACCCTAAGTACTTTATATACTTAAGCTAAATAAGTATTTAAAAAAAAATAAAAACGCAAAAAAGCTAACAACTAATACTTTTAATATAGCTATAGCAAATATTATATTAGTAAATGCTTTTAAGCTTTTATATAGCATACTATAATAGTACAAGTAGTTAAAGTTATAAAAAGCAAAAAAAAAAAAACTTAATATAAAAAATAAAAAAAATAGCTTTTTTTTAAAAAATATAAAAAAAGCTTGCTTAAAAGCTAATACTTTTAAAGCTAAAAAACAATATTAAGCTATATATAAATAGCTTACTATTTACTATAAATTTTATAATTAATAATATTTTAGTTATAAAAACTTTTATTAACTAAAAATATAAATATATAGCAGCAATAAATAGCTTTTTAGCTAAACATTTTTAGTTAAAGCATATACTAATTAAACTAAAAAAGCTTAAAAAAGCTATACTAAAAAAAAAGCTAAAAAGCAAAAAAAAATTATAAAAATAGCATACTTAAAAATAAATATAAACAGTTTTAAATAAAAAATATTTGCATATATAATTTAAAAGTTAATATATAGTATTATATTAAAAAAGCTATAAATAAAACAATTAAAAGTAACTTATATAGCTTATAAGCATAAGCTAAGCATAAAAAAAGTAAAAGAAATAAAAGTTTAAAAAAAAAATATATGCTAAAAACTAAAGCAATAAAAAAAGTTAAAAACATTATAAAATTAAGTAGTATAATATTTAGTATAAAATTATAGCGCTAACGCTGCTAAAAAATAGTAAATATAGTAATGTTTATTATAATAATAGTAAATATTAATAAAGCATTAGCGCTTAAAGTAACTATTTTAATAAAAAATAAATTACTACTTAAATTAAAAGCTTAAGCAAAGTTATTTAATAAAAAAAAAAGTAATAAGCTGCCCTTTTATTAAAAACATGCAAACTATAAAATTTTTTTAATTTTTAAAACTAATAAAAAAAACCCTTTTTTTTATAAAAACTACTTTATAAAATATTATAAAACAAGCTTATTATTTTATAAAAAATACTTATTAAGCTGCTTAATAAAAGCTATATTTAAGCAAGTAGCTTTTTAGCTAAAGTACTTATATTATTTATAAAAAAGCTAAAAAAAAGTTTATAGTTTTATATTAATTATAAAGTACTAAATACTATAATTAAAGCAAATAAATATTTATTTTTGCTAATTAAAAAAATGCTTATAGCATTATTTAAAGCTAAATAGTTTACTAAGCTTAATATAAAAGCTGCTTTTTATAAGCTATAAATTAAAAAAAAATAATTAAAAAATAGCTTTTTAAACTAAGTTTAAATTATTTAAATAGCTTATAACTTTTTTTAAATTATTAAGTACTTTTATAACGTTTTAATGCTATATTATAACATATTATGCAAATATTTAAATATATTTATATTTGCATACTTAAATAATATGCTAATATAGTTAAATAAAAGCAAAAAAAACTATATAAAAAAAGTTAAACAAGTACTAAGCGCTTTAAATGCTACTAAGTTATACTTTAATATTAATAAGTATAAATTTATAATAATAAAAACTAAATATTTTAAATATATTATTAAAGCAAAAGTTAAAATTAAAATAAACTTAAAAAAAGTAAAAGCTATTAAAAAGTAAAAAGCTTTTAAAACGCTTAAAAGCGTTTAAAGCTTTTTAAAATTTATAAACTTTTATTATTAGTTTATTAATAACTACTTAAAAATAACTAACCTTTTTATATTTTTAACTAAAAAAAATACTTTATTTATATAAAGGCGCGCTTAAAAAACAGTATTTTAAAAGCTTAAAAACTTATTTATATTTAATTTTATTTTAGCTTAATAAAATTTTAATTTATAAACTATGCTAAAAGCTAACTGCTTAAAAATAGTAATAAATAGCTGCTTATTTTAATATAACGCGCAAAGGTTATTTTAACTAATTGCTTACTTTTTTTATAAGCTAATGTTAGCAAAAAATAACTATAATATTTATAATAAAAAGCTTTTAGCTATAGTAAGCTATATAAAAGCTTAAAGCAAATTACTTTAAAGCATAACTGCTTTTTTTAACGTTTTAAGCAACTATAAAAACTTAAAATATTTTATAATTATTAAAAAACTAAATAAAAAATAAGCATAATAAGCTAAACTGTTTTTTTGCTATTAGTTTTAAATTAATTATTAAGCTAAAATAAATAATGCTTAGCTTAATGCTTTTTTTTATAAAAAATAAAACTAGCTAAATAAAATAAATAAAAAAAAATAAAAATATAAGTTTATATTACTATAACTTAAATAGCTAGCTTTTAAGCTAAAAAATATTATAAAACTTATATTATTAATAATATTATTATAACTTAAACAGCTAACTTTTAAGCTAAAAAATGCTATATAACTTATACTACTAGTAGCAGACCTTAATATTAAACTTTTATAAAAAATATAAATCTTTTTATATAATAACCTATAAAAAATAAAAAAATATAGCGCTTAAGCAAGCACTAAGCTATTAAAACATTATAAAAGCTATAATAAAAAACAAATAATAGTTTTTAAATACTATTTGCTATAATAGTAAACTACTAAATATAATAATTATAAATTATAAAATTAATAAAAATAATATTTTTTATTATTAAAATTATATATAAATTTTAAACTAAAAGCTATTATAAACTAGCTTAATATATAATTACTATAACTTTTGTTTAGTTAAACACTTAAAGCAAAAATAACAATTAATATAATATAAAAAAACTACTTTTAAATAAATATATATTAAATAATATACTATTTTATTAATAACTATAATATTTATAAAAAAATAATAATATAGCAGCAAAAAAAGCATAGGTTACTTAAGCTTTTACTAGTGCTAAAGTAGTTTTAAAGCAAAATATTAATAAATTTTATAATAAACTTATTTATTATAAATAAAAATAACTTATTTTTTTTAATAGTAATTATAAATAAACTAAGCAAAGTAGTTATATTAAAAGCTATAATAACTATAAACGTAAAAGCTTATACTAAATAGTTTATAAACTACTTTTAGCGCTTTTATAAGTTTTTAAAAGCAATTATAAGCAATAAAAAATTAAACTAAATAAAAAACCTTTAGCACTAGCTTTATAAACTAGTTAAAATTAAGCAGTGCTTAAATATTACTTTTTACTTAAAAATAAATAGGTTAATAAAAAAAGCAAACTAAAAAATATTAGCATATTTTTGTACTTTTATAGCTTATATATAACTTAATTAAGCTAAACTTTTTTTAATAGCAATACTAATAATTAATAATAAAATGTTTAGTACTATAAGCTTAAGCTTATTTTTTATATAGTATAAATATTATATTAACTTAATAAAACTAATAACTAGCTATAGCATACTTATTAAAAGCTAGCAAGCTTTAGCAAAAGCTTTTATTTAATGCTTATATAAAGCTTAATTTTTTATTTAAGCAGCAATAATAGCTATATAAAAAAAAAATATATATATATATATATAAATAAAAGCTGCTTTTTATTTAATTAATATAAAATAGAAAATAAAGTTTAGCTAATCTTTAAAAATATATAAATAAATTAACTTTTATAAAAACTTATATAGTTATATTTTAAATATAAAGTTATTTAAATAATAAACTTTTATATAATAAAACTAAATATGCTTAATAAAATTTAAAAAAGGTTTTATATTAAACTTTTATAATAAGTAGCTAATAACTTACTTTTATTTTAATAAAACTTTAATATATGCTTACTTATAATAATTTTTAAAAGTAATAAATTTTAAGTTAAAAGTATACTATAAGCAAAAACTAAGTAAAAAAAAAAATATAATAGCTTAACAAAAAAAAAAGTTTAAGTAAAATAAGTAAGTTATTAGCAACTTATATAAAAACTAATTAAAAATTTTGCTAATATAGCTATAATAAAGCAGTTTAAAAGCAAATATAATAATGTGCTAGTTAATAATAGCTTTAGCGCTAAAATATAAAAGCTTTATTGTTAATAAAAGTTTATAAATATTATAAAATAATAATAAAACAAAAAAAAAGTAGCAAATAAGCAGCAAGTAAATAAAAAACAAGCAAAAAAAATTAAAAATTTATTTATTTTAAAAAAATAATAAAAAAACTAGCAAGCTAATAGTAGCAATTTATAAGCTATTAAATATTATAAAAAAAGCTTATTTATAACTAAAATTATTTATTATTATTTAAGCTTATATGCAAATGCTTTTAAGCAGCTTAAAAGCTGCTTTTTATATGCTTTTTAATAAAAGCTAAAAAGCTTTTTTTAATAAACTTTAAAAAATTAGCAATATAAATAAGCTGCTTTTTTTTATTAATTAATAGCTTTGCTTACTTATAAATAAATAATAAGCAGCTTAAATGCAAAGTAATAAAAGTAGCCTTTTTTTTAATGCTAATAATATATATTAACATAAACTAAGCAACGCTTAAACAAGTACTTACTTTATAAAAAGCAGCAGTACTAGCTTTTTTTAAACTTTATAAGTAGCTAAAAAAAAGTTAAAACAATATAAAAATAAAATAAAAGCAAATACTTATAAAGCATAAAACTATTATATACTATTATAGCTTTATATAACTTTAAAAATATATATTTTATATTAATAGTTATAGCAAGCTATATATAAGCAGCATATAAGCAATTAATAAGCAACTAATAAATAGCTAACAAGTAGCTAATAAGCTATAAACAAATAAAAAAAAACTTATAAAAAAGCATATATATTTAAACTTATAGCTTACGCTAGTATAAAAATAATATTATTTACTAATACTTAAGCAATATATTAGTAGCAAATAAGCAAAAAAAAAATATATATATAAAAATAAGCTTACTTAAATTATTTATATAAAAAGTTTAAAAGTTTTATATAAAGCAATAAATATATTAAAAAAGCATTAGCATAGCTTATAAATAGCAAAAAAATAATTTATTTAAAAGCATAACTACTTTTAAGTTAAGTTAAAAAGCTTTAAAAATAAAATAATATTAAAAATAACGCTGCTTATAAGCAGCATAAAAACTAAAAAAAATAATATATTAATAAAATATAATAAGCAAGAGCTGCTTTTATATAGTTAGTATATAAAAATAATTTATTACTAAGCTGCGCTTATATAGCTAGCACGCAATTAGTACGCAGCTAAAGCATATACTAAAAATAAATAAATAAAAAGTTTTTATATAAACAACTTATTTTTTATACTATTAAAAATATATATTGCTGCTAATTAATAGTATAAATATTTAAGCAACAAAGTAAAAAAAATACTAAAAAAAATTAAATAAACAAGCAACAAAAAAAATTTTAAAAAAAAAAAAGCAAATATATACTTATATTATATAAAAAATAAAAAAACAAGCAAATAAGCAAAAAAAAGCAAAAGCTTTATAGTATAAAAGCAGTATAAAGCAGCAAAATTG
>Ga0247782_1000695_pt1 | contig 10517 bp, 10 predicted proteins | sample UWRJL019104C5_FD_179928 | JGI IMG/M metagenome (GOLD analysis project Ga0247782, IMG submission 179928) | Plant litter microbial communities from Arlington Agricultural Research Station in Wisconsin, United States - UWRJ-L019-104C-5 | ecosystem: Environmental > Terrestrial > Plant litter >...
AATTCTCTGCAGAATTTAATCCTAATAGGATGAGGGTCGAGACCTATCCGAGGGTGCAACTATATTGTGACTATGATGAATGATGATGAAGGTAGCTAAGTCTGAGTCTAGTTGCAAGTGGCCCTCTTTGTGTGGGATGGTGTGGCCAATGTGGGGCTATGTCATGTGACACTACAAGTCTGCCAGATAGTCCTACACTATTGGCTCTTTCTCATTATCTGATCGTCCCAATCTCCCCTGTTAGAATTTCTCGCAAGCACAAAACGCCAATAATAGCTCGTTTCAAGACCATCGTAGGTACGCGGCTTGGCTGTCAATTCCCGGGTTTCTGTTCAAGTAGTATTGGCTGATAGATATGGTTGTTCTTATGGCCCGGGAGCTTCTGCCTCTAGGTGTCCGAGTATAGGGTTCGAATCTAGACTGGTAAGCGCAATAATCCCCCTATTTGGTTAGCGTCTAGACGAGGCTCTACATGGCCCCTTAATTTTTTAGCTGGAATTACTGCTGAGGACTCAGGCAAGACCTACAGAATTATTATGCCGCGTGCATGCGCGGCTAGCCGTGAGCAGACCTGCCGACTAATAAGTCTGCTTGGTAATAGTAGTAATAGGTCCACCAGTTAATTGACCTGCTAGCCAAAAGGTAATACATGCAATATTTATAAAAGCTTTAAAATTTATTATTATTATTAAAATTTTTTTTTTAAAAAAAATTAATTTAACTATAAAAATAAATAAGTTTTATTATATTTTAAATTAAAATAAAACTTTAACTTAATATAGTTATATTTTATAACTAGGTTAGTTAACTAATTATATATTTAAAAATATATTTTAGTTTTATTATATAACTAACTAAAACAAGGGCTATATAATAATATGTATATATATATATATATATATATTTTAATTTTTAAGTCTATTATATTAGTTAATTTATTCGAGAAAGAACGCAATACTAAAATATACTAAAACGTACTAAATGTGCAACCCTGGCTGGTACTATTTTGTCAATACCTCCTATTGTTCATCTGACTTTACAACATTGAATAGGAGCAGGTCTCAAGCCTGGCAACCCTTCTCTTAACATCGATTGTATAATCTGCTCGACTGTAACATCTACATGATAAAAACAAAATGTCTGCAGACGACCAGCAGTTCTGGGACTTGGTTAGTCCAAACCCTTCTCTGTCCTTCCGTCATCAACAACATAGACAGCATAGAAGGCTCGTTGTGGTAACTTGCGCTAACGTTTCTCCCATGTGACAGCTCTCTACTGTTCCCAACCATGTTCGACAGTACTCGGGTGATGTTGCCAGTTATGTTGACAAGGCCGTCGACAAGGCAGCCAGTACGATAAGAGAGACGATGGCGTCGACGCCATGGTTACCCGACTACGCTCGGCCCAAGGTGCCACCTCCACCTCCGGTCCGAGTCATACCTCCGTCGACATGGGAGAGATTGCAGGGCTGGGTAGTTCGGAATAAAGTGCTTAGTGGTGCCTTTGTTTTGGTTGTTGGCTATGTAGCATACCGGTCCATTCGCCATAGCAAATTCTTGCGGAAAACGAGGAGGGCTAGTCGGGCGCGAAATGGCGGTCGTTTAGAGGTCGTCGTTATAGCCGGTTCGCCGTCGCTTCCACTAACGAAATCGCTGTCGTTGGATCTGGAAAGGAGAGGCTTCATCGTTTATATCGTATGTAACACAATCGAGGACGAGGTCATGGTGCAGAACATGTCACGGCCGGATATCAGGGGTCTTAGTATCGATATCACTGACGTAGGTCATTTTCCTCCCTTTCCCGCCAGACCCTGCTTCACGAGCGGATGAGAAAAGACTAACACGTCTAAACTGCTGCAGCCGCCAAGCGCGGGAGTCTCGATCGAACAGTTCGCCTCGTATCTTCAGGTGCAACATGCAGCGGTTCCTCGGGCTAAACCCAGTTACTTAGCATTGACATCCGTCATTCTAATCCCGTCTCTCCACTACCAAACCTCGCCAATCGCCACCATCCCTCCCTCGAGCTTTGCCGACCTCTTCAATACGCACCTGCTCCAACCGATCCTCACAATCCAAGCCTTCTTGCCACTCCTCACCTCCCGGCTTGCCCCCCCACAATCGTCTCATACTAGTAACGAAAGTAATAACAGTAACAGCAGTAGTAACAACGGCGACAAAATTGGCGACAAACCTGCTATAAGGACGCCCAAGGTTCTCGTCTTCACGCCCTCCATCATCTCCTCTATCAACCCCCCATTCCATGCGCCAGAAGCAACCGTGTGCTCGGCTCTATCAGCCTTCACAGAAGTCTTGACAGCCGAGCTGCGACCCCTCAGCATTCCCGTCACGCACCTCCAGCTGGGCACCTTTGATTTCACGGGGTTCGTACCAGCGCGTGGACCACATAACCCCGGTCTGCTCCCTCCATCGGCGGAGACGCAACAGTGGCCAGAGGCCGCCCGTCTCGCCTACGCCCGCAACTTCGAAACCCAATCTTCGTCAGCTATCTCGGCTGGGCGTATCCGCGGTCTCAGGGGCAGCTCGTTGCGTGACCTGCACCATGCCGTGTTTGATGTCATCGACGGGTCCGAAGGGGGCAACGTAGTGCGAGTTGGACTCGGCGCGGGCTTGTACGGGTTCGTGGGAAGATGGGTGCCGCGCAGCCTCGTGGCGTGGATGATGGGCATTCGCAAGGTAAACGAGCTTAGCACGTGGGAAGGCTCTTACAGCAGTACTGGGAGCGAGAGGAGCGTGAGCGAGACCGGGGAGACACAAGAGTATATTGCTGTCGGCCGGGACGACGATGGGGGTGCCAATGTTTGGAAGCAAGATGTCTAGAAACAAGAACAGATACGGGCTGCAACTAACAGCCATCTGCGTGTAACAATGATATAATGTCTCACGAAAATAGTACATAATTATAATGGAGTCATGGCACGGGATGATAGGGAAACTCCATTCCGCGCTGGGGAATTATATTGCAAGCTACTAATGCCCCATGGCTAATATTATTTATGAGCGTCATCCAAACTATTACTCTCTCTGAGCCATTGCGTTATCTCCTGGGGTATAAGCATATACTAATAGAACATGATGTCTAAGGTCTTCGCGACTCATTTTAATGTATGAAGTATTGCATAAAAATCTGTTCTATGCTGTAGCTCCTTTCAGTATATGAAGCGCCTGACGATGCTATCCGTTTTCGAATGACTTTACGCTGCTTCCTACAGTATCCGTGGACCAACAAAAGGCACTTGACGCCGGGGTGTCCATATTCGTAAACCACAGATCACTGCAGCCGGGCGTTGACTGGCTTCCGGCTCGTTGATCGGAACTCCCTAATTGCGGTGTTATGATGCATAACAGGAGAACACTAAATGCATCGATATAGAACCGCTTGGTACCACTTTGCAGCCTTGGGACTTCGTGATCTGGTGACTCGGACGCGAATAGTGTTTTTGACAGGCATCCCGCGACTAGTTAGTGGTGCCCCCTCCCAAACTTGCGATCTCCTCGGCCCCGCCACCTGCCGCCTCTGCCGCCGCCAAAGCGACCACCCCGTCCGGCGAACTTGTCGTCGCCACCTCTCCGGGCGCCGTAGTCCCTCATCTCTTCATCCATCGGCTCTTCCCTCCTCGGCTCCTCAGGAACAACCTCACTCTTGGCAACGGGCTTCTCCAGATTTTTCTCCCATCGTGGATGAGCGCCCTCTTTGCAAGCCCGGCCGTCGGGGCAGAAGCCGGCTAGGTAATAAGGACACAACTTCCGTCTCACATGTCGCTTGCTGCAGTTGGGTCCGAGGGGACAGAAGCCCATTTCGTAGTGCGGACAAGGCGGCAGCTTGCTGAGCGGGTCGATGTGTAGGTATAGACATTCGTCTCCGTTCGAGCAGTATCCGTTCCGGACAAAAAAGTTACACTCGGGCATCTTTCTGAGGTTGTATTCGTGCAAGAATTCGCAGCCTTCGCCCTTCTTGCATAAGGCACGAAGCCAATGTTTGCATACTAGCGAGTTGTAGGATGTGTTTCCGCCGCCGGCGGGGTTCGTCGACGAGGTTGTGTGCCGGTCTGGACATTGTGCGCCATTGGGACAGTGGCCAGCTAGGAACGCCTTGCATATTGGCCTGCTAGGCGAGTACCCGTGACCGTAGGTACTGCGGAGGAAGGGCGAAAATCTAAACGTGTATTTGGGCGCTTGATGTTCGAGGATCTGTTGGGCAAGGCCTTTTGTCGATGGGGGACCGGTGGGCTTGGTCGCCGCCATTTTTGTTCTATTTTCCCTTGTGTTTTTTCTATGGTGACGCCTATTAATTAAGCTTGGACTGTTAGTACAATTCGATAGTTCTATATTATGATCATGGTACGAAATTACCTAAGAGAGGTAAATGCGCGAGTGTAAGCGTGTTTAGCTGCGAGTAAAAAGATGAGTGTCGAAATATAGTTGAAGGCAGGGCGTACTTTCAAGGCTGCATCTTCTGCTGTACACAAACGCATGCATACATGTATGCTTAGTAGGTACAGATGTAGGTACTAAGGAAGTACCCAAGGTTAGGTAGGTCGGTTTACTGGATCCATACGTGTATTCCTACTACAGTTACTACCTAACTTGGTACCTGGCACCCCATAAAAATGGAGACGAGCGGACACTACGTACTAAGTAGGAAACGATACTAGTTCTTCTTAGGTTAGCCAGGTACAGAATCCGGGGTAATACGGCATGGTACTGCGGTAACACTCTGACTATTGCGCACAAACACCGTCTTCACCAACCTGGGGTATTCCCCTAGAGACACAAGAAAGTCGCTCGGGAACAGCCATATGTACTACATTAGATACTCATAAATTGGGCTGAGTTCATCCCACCATGAGAGTTGTCTCCAGTCCGCCGTGAGATGTCCTTCTTGTCAAGTTGTCTTTCTCTCTCGCAACGTGAAGTTTCCTGCTGGGTGAAAATCTAATGTTGTTGTGCCTGAACTTGCCTATCTGTCGTCGGCACTGAGCACTGGTAGTGGGTACCTTACCCGTACCTAATATATGTACGTACATGTAGGTAGTAATGAGGGGTTCCGGATGCACGATCCTTACAAGCCCAAACAACGCCATTAGCTATCCATCTTGTACGCCCGCAATTAGATCAATCAGCTGACCGCCAACAAACAAGACGAGTTCACCTCCTACTTATCGATCCCTTCTTAACAGGCCTAAGGCAGCCCTAATCATTCCGTGGATCTAACCTAGAAAATTACCTGGGGTCGTGAAACCGTAAGTAGGAATCTGAATTTGAAGAGATTGCCACAACTACTACACATTTTATAGTTGATAATCCTCACAGACTTATAAACATACAGTTCTTATAGATATACCTATACATGCAAGACAGCCGGATTGAATACCTAACCAAAATAGCCGTTCGTAAAGGACGGCCCTTGCCATCCCAAAGCAAAGTTGTACTGCAGAGATCACGAGCTGTGTAGGATACTACATACTCCACATGGTCCTCTGAAGTCTGATGACGTCGGCATCACCGATGACAACCTATTCTTTCGACCAAAGCATGGAAAAGGAAGTTCTATCTGCGTGGTCCCTACCATGCTGGTCTCTGTCCTGCCAGCTCATTAGCCTGTTATATACCAGGCTGGCCGACTGGTATAGCCAGTTGACCCCGCTCGCTCGCTTTGTGTGTATAAGTAGCATATTTGGATCTTCAGTTCTCACTTTCTATATCTCCTCGCCTGCCACGAATCGCTTCCGTGGCAGACTAAAACCCCTAGCACTGCGACTCTTGCTGCTCGCAACCATGATCTTGGTCCTCGCCAGCCTTCTTCTCTCACTGCCGCCTTCGTTAGCTGCCACGCAGCAGACAGAAGACAGCAATGGCTTTATCCCTACTATCCAAGACCCCAACGCCGTGAATCCGCAGTCTGTTTGTCCAGGATATGAGCTGTCCAGTGTGGCCGAGACCGAGCTTGGCTTTGTGGCTGATCTCGTGCTTGCTGGTGATGCTTGTAATGTATATGGCACCGATATCGGACGGCTGAGTCTCGTCGTCGAGTACCAGGCAGTAGACAGACTACATGTCGAGATTCAACCGAAATATATCGGGCAGAAAAACGAATCGTGGTTTATCCTCCCCGATCCCCTACTCCCGAAGCCTAAGGCTGAAGCCAACGCGGCGTCGGAGAGTGACCTGGTCTTTTCGATGAGTAATGATCCGACATTCTCCTTCAAGGTGACAAGAAAGAGCACTGGTGATGTTCTATTCACGACCGAGGGTACACAGCTTGTCTATGAAGACCAGTTTATCGAGTTTGGATCATCTTTGCCCGAGAACTACAACCTCTATGGCCTTGGCGAGACGATTCATAGTCTCCGCTTAGGGAATAACCTGACAAGTACGTTTGTAGTGATTTGTTCATTGCCTCTCCTCCTTTCCTTCTTGACGTGTGTGCCGCATACACCACTGACTGGTAGATACAGGGACGCTGTACAATGTTGACGTTGGTGATATCATCGATTCCAATCTATATGGCTTCCACCCCATCTATCTTGATACTCGGTACTTTGAGGTGAGCCCGGACGGTAATGTGACGTACTCATCAAACGCCAATGACAAGGCAGCCAAGTACAAGTCGTACACCCACGGTGTTTTTCAACGGAATGCGCATGCGCAGGAGATCCTGCTGCGGGAGACCAATATTACTTGGAGAGCACTTGGCGGTAACATTGACTTATACTTCTTTGCGGGCCCTACGCAAGACCAGGTCACGAAATCATACCAAAAGAGTGCGGTTGGGCTTCCTGCAATGCAGCAGTATTGGACATTTGGATACCACCAGTGTCGGTGGGGCTACAAGGACTGGTCTACCGTTCAAGACGTTGTCGACAATTTTGCCAAAAATGATATTCCTCTTGAGACTATCTGGAGTACGTGGATGACCCAAGACTGCCTCTTGAAAAAATGCCTCGCTATGCCTCTGATCGGATGCTGACTTGGTGTGGAGATGATATCGACTATATGAGATCTTACCGCGACTTTGAAAACGACCCGGTTAATTATCCGTACGAGAAGGGGGCAGCGTTTCTCAAGACGCTACATGAAAATAAGCAACACTATGTCCCAATCATCGATGCGGGGATATATGTGCCCATACCAGGCAACGAGACCGATGAGTATCTCCCGTTCAGCCGGGGGCTGGAGCAGGATGCATTTGTCTTTAACCCCGATGGATCGCTATACATCGGGGAAGTATGGCCCGGGTACTGTGGTAAGTGCAGCCTTTTAGGTAGAACGGTGAATTTTCCTGCTAACGACACATATGCAAGTCTGGGCTGACTGGATTGGGGCCCTATTCGGAGGCACCGGGGCGAACCAGTGGTGGATATCGGAAGTGTCCGAGTATCATAAGAAGATCCCTTTCGACGGCATCTGGATTGATATGAATGAGGTGTCCTCGTTCTGCACGGGCAGCTGCGGTAGTAGCGAGCGCGATTATGGTATAGTAAGTTCCAAGCTGTCATCCTCTCTGCCGGATGCCGAGGTATCGCGTTCGGCCGATCCTCGTGACATTATCTCTCCTCCTTATACTATCAACAACTATCACGGCGAGCTTGCGGGTCGCACAATGAGCCCGAATGCCACACACGGCGATGGAACGGTGCAGTACGATTTCCATAATCTGTGGGGTTACCAGCTCTTGAACGCTACGTATCACGGCCTGTTGGAAATCTTCCCTAAGAAACGTCCCTTCATCATCGGGCGATCTAACTTTGCCGGCTCCGGGAGGGTGGCCGGTCACTGGGGGTAAGTCGAAATAAAGCTGCACTCCATGCTTGTTTAAGTCCATGGCGGGGCTGAAAAGAATGGCAGGGGCGATAATTACTCGATCTGGCCCTACCTCTACTTCTCTATCCCACAAGCGCTTTCATTCTCGCTCTTCGGCATCCCGATGTTTGGCGTCGATACGTGCGGGTTTGCCGATAGCGCGAACGAGGAGCTTTGTAACCGATGGATGCAGCTCTCGGCCTTCTTTCCTTTCTACCGTAACCACAACGAGATCAATGCTCTCTCTCAGGAACCATACATCTGGCCCTCGGTTGCAGAAGCAAGCAGGAAGGCGATGGCGATTCGCTACGCTTTGCTGCCTTACATCTACACGACCTTCTACCTGAGCCACTCGACAGGCTCGACAACGATGCGCGCTCTGGCATGGGATTTCCCCAACGAGCCTTGGCTGGCAGATGCAGACCGGCAGTTCTTGCTCGGCAGCGCTATCATGGTTACTCCGGTCCTCGAGCAGGGCGCTACAACGGTGAACGGCGTGTTCCCGGGCGTCGGCTCAGGCATAATCTGGTATGATTGGTATAACCAGACAGCCGTCACAGGCGTCAAAGCCGGGCAGAACGTGACAATCGACGCCCCGCTTGGTCATATTCCCGTGTACGTGCGAGGTGGGAGTGTAGTGCCAATGCACGAGCCGGGCTTGACTACTGCGGCCGTGAGGGCCAGTCCGTGGTCATTACTCGTGGCCCTCGATGCCGCAGGAGAGGCCACCGGTGGCTTATATGTTGACGATGGTGAGAGTCTAGAGCCTGAAGCAACGCTTTGGATTGATGTGAGTCTCTACAGCCCATTATCATTATCCGTGTCGCATCACCTTACTGACTGCACCCGCTACCGCCAGTTCTCCGTGTCGAAGTCAACGATGACGGTGAAGCGAACCGGGGAATACGATGAGGATCTAAATTCATTGGGCTATGTGACTGTTCTAGGAGTCGAGAGAGAGGTGTCCGAAGTCACATTTGGCAATACACAACTCGACCCCGAGAGCTGGAGTTTGGATTCTAAGTCTGGAACTCTCAGGGTCAACGACTTGGATAAACTCACGTCGGAAGGCGCTTGGGCGAGTGAGTGGACACTGAAGTGGTCTTAAAGTACTGACTGTAGCACGCCGATGGAGTTAATGATGACCGATTTCTGACTCGTCATTGCTGACCGTACAATCCGTGAAGTGAGGCATTGCTTGAAAGGTAAGTAGGTACTTGTAAGACAGTTTAGCCACCTTGCTATATATAGAAGTGTCGCTTAACTTATGGGGTCCATTGTTGCGGAATGCCGCCACAGAAAAGAACCGGGGGTCATGCAAGGCCTAGGTTAGGCAACTAAGACTTACTTACGTTACTTACTCCAGGTGCGGTGATATAGTCAATCTGCATGCGCGGATACCTGCACTCGAACTTGGGCGTTGTTTACTTCATATATATCACTATGCCACGACCTCTTAGATCGTCGTGTGACCGCTGCCATTCGCAGAAGTTGAAATGCCCAAAGGAAGCTGGAAACGTGACATGCTTGCGCTGTCGAAAAACAGGGGCCGACTGTGTCTTTAGCCCAGCTGGGGCAGCTTGGCGTCGTGCGGCGGCCAATACTGCACTGAGAGACTCAACAAGCCAAGGTCACATCTCCTTACCGCAGCACCAGCAAACTTTGTTAGGAGACGACAGCAATCTCCTTGACATCTCGCTAGCTTGGCCATGGCCACCGCTGCTGGATGCCAGTATACCGCCACCAGGTCTGGATCATCTACAACAGAGTAGTTCCGTCCCCCTCCCAAACAGCACAACGCCCAGCACCTCGCCACGGGCCACAGCGGATAATGCACCGGAGACAATAGTAGCCCAGGAGAGCCCCAGGACAACGTGCGTACGGCAGCTCTCGAACCTAGCGTTTGAGGTAGACCAAGTATCGGCTGAACTCAGTCCGATGGCTGTTATCCACCTAGCTAGAGGTGGCAACGTCGAGGAGTTGTGCTCTAAGCACGTGATCCGCGTTCCTTACTCTCGATGCATAGAACAGCTGTTCATCCTGACCCAGCGTCTGATCGATCTATACCCGGAGACGTTGGAGCTGATGCTGGGTGAAGACCTCCCACATGAACCGGAAGACTGTCCAGACCCGGAATGTGTACACAACTCGGACATTCCCGAAGAGCTAGCCGACATCTTCTTGGAGGCGGGACCGAGGCCGGGGAAAGTTGACGTATTTCTCTTCCATCTGCTCACAGCTTGTCATGAGAAAGTATCGGGTGTCTTGGATCGCATCGCTATGTCTGCCAAGTTATGTGCAAAAGTCTGCATGACCTCTCCCGGCTTGATCCAGCCGAAACTGCACATTCCCGAGCTGCGAGTCGGCAAATTCGTGGCTTCGCCCACATCGTCGTCGTCGATGCAAGTCGCCCTGTTTGCCCACGTAACCTCGGTCTTGCTGGAGAATGCCAAAGTGATGCGTAAGACGCTTGAAGGCGCTTTGACCGCCGAGGCCGCAGCCAGCCCGGTAGACAAGCAGACGCAGATAATACTGGTGCAATGTGAGCTAATCGAGGAACGTAACAAGCTTCACGCAGAGCAGTTTATGCGTATCAGTGACAATGTAACGAAGTTGAATATGCTCCATGTGAAAAAAGGTTGATAAATTGCAGGAACCCCCCCCCCCCCCCCCCCCACCCAACTCTCATCCAAAATA
>Ga0247782_1000696_pt1 | contig 10515 bp, 1 predicted proteins | sample UWRJL019104C5_FD_179928 | JGI IMG/M metagenome (GOLD analysis project Ga0247782, IMG submission 179928) | Plant litter microbial communities from Arlington Agricultural Research Station in Wisconsin, United States - UWRJ-L019-104C-5 | ecosystem: Environmental > Terrestrial > Plant litter >...
TTTTATAATACTTTTTAAAATTATATAAATAATAGCTTTTATAGCTATTAAAAATTAAAAGTTAATATATATTTTTTATATAACTATTTATATATTAATTAAAATATTAAACTTAATTAATACTTTGCTTATTTATTATTTAGCTATTTTTTATAGTTATAATAACTTAATTATTAAGTAATAAAATATTTTTATATTAAAATAATAAATAGTTTTTTTTTGCAATAATAATATATAGCAAAATAATATAGCTATATAATAAAATAGTTTAAATAATTATAGCTTATTTATAATTACTTTGCTATATTACTTTTAAATTTTTTATATAATTAAATATAGTTATAATTATTTTAAATAAAACTTTGCTTATAATAAATCTAGTTTTATTAAATTATATATATATATTTTTTTAAACTTTATATTTTGCTATTATATTTTATATAAAAGCAAACTACTTATAGTATTTAAATAAATCTTTATATAAAATATGCTAGTAATTAATTTAATAATTAAAACATATTATAAAGGCTAGTTATTATTATATTAAAAAAAAAGTTTAGTTTTTGCTAATACATTTTTTATTACATAACTTTAATAATTAGTTAGCTATATTTTTAATACTACTATACCTAAATAAAAATAATTATATAATAAAGTTAAATATATATTATATAATAGCTTGCTTGTTAAATTTAATAAGTTTTTGCTTTTTAAAGTTGCTATTATATATAGTTATATAGCTATATTTTTAGTTTGTTAAAGTTATTAATAGTATATTATACATTTTACCTGCGCGTTAAACGCTTAGTTTTAAGTTTATATAAAAAGCTTAAAGTACAAAAATAATATTAGACTTTTTTTAAAGGCCTACTATAATATGTAGTAAAAATATAATAGGTTAAAAATTATTTGTACAGAGGTTAGAAAAAGTGTGCAATTAACCCAGGTATATAATTAACCTATAGGATACGTTAGTTGATAATATTAAAACATTTAATGTATCCTATAAGTTAATTATATACCTAGGTTAATTACACACTTTTTTTTTATACAAAAAATGTCTGTGCGCAATATTATAACTTGGCCAATTCTACTGCTATTATAATATAAATAGTACTAATTAATTTTTAACTAAATAATAAGTTTAAATATAATTTTTTTTATATTTATAGTATTTTTATATAATAAGTTATTAAGGTAGTAAATAAATAAGAATTATTAAAAAGATTTTAGCAAAAAGGTTTGTGCGTAAATTTATAACTTAATTAATTTTAGTTATACAATAATAAAAATATAACTATTAAATTTTTATTAAAATAAAAAATCTAATAATATTTTGTTTATTTTAATTACTTTAATATTAAACAAGTTATATAATATTATAGTTTTTATACTATAATATAATCCTTGTTAAAAATTATATAATCCCTGCTTAGCGTATTGCTTAATAACTTGCTAAATAAAAATACTATAAATTTAAAAAAATCATATTTAAACTTGTTATTTAGTTAAAAATTAATTAGTTCTATTTATATTATTATAGTAGTAGTATTAGCTAAGTTATAATGTTGCGCATAAACGTTTTTTATATAAGAAAAAAAGTGTATAATTGACCTAGGTGTGCAATTAACCTATAGAATACGTTATAATAAATAATATATTTAATATTATTATTGCTTGTTTAATTTTAACTACTTTATTTATTATTAATATAATAATATTATTTAAATATATGTATTTTTAAATACTAGCTTTTTTAACTTTAAAAGCTTTATTTATTTTAGTTTGCTTTAATATAAGCTATTTTATAATAGTAGCTAATTATAATTAAATTACTTAAAATATATATTATATAAAAATTATTATTAAATATATGCTGCTAGTTTATAATTTAAAAAGTAAAATAAAACTTATTAAATAAATTAAATTTTAATTATTATTACTTAATATTATTAATAATATTTTTTATATAAAAATATTTATAGTAATAATAAAGTTAACATTTAACTTTAAGCTTAATTTATTATTAAACACTTTTTTTAAATAAATATATTATTTTTATTAAATATTTTTTATTTATAGTAATATATAAGTTTTATTTTAAGTTATAAATAATAATACTAACTTTATTAAAAAAACTATTAATTTTTTATTATATAATAGCAGTATATAAAATAATAGTTTTTTTATTTATAATTATAATATTATTAGTAAATTATATTAATGTATTTTAAATAAATAATATAAAGCTGCAAACTTATTTTTTTATTTTATATAAAATAATGTTATTGCTATAGTAGTAATACTAAATATTTTAAAAGTAATATTATTTATTAATATAAATAATAAATTAACTAGTATAAATTTAATGAAAAATATATTTAAGGTTTATTTTTAATTATGCTAAAAATAGTAATATTATTAATAGTTATGCTATAGCTAATATAATTATAATTATTTTTGTTTTTGCAAAAAATAATAATAATATTTTTTATTTATTAATAAATTTTAACTTTTTTAATAAAGTTATAATTATATATTTAGTATAGTTTAAAATGATATTTTATTTATAAAAAAATTAATAATATTAAGCGCTAAAAAGTTATAAAATATTATTAGCTAGCAAACTAAAAATAGTATTTAAGTATATATAGTAAATATTAAATTAGCAGTATACCTTATTTAAATATTAAAATAATATAAGCTTTAGTATGCTATAAATATAATAAATATGCTTAAAAAAATAATATATATTAAGCTAATTAATAGTTAGTAAAAATAAATTATTATAATTATATAATTTTATATATTAAATATTTAAAACTAAAAAATTATTAATAAATTTTTAAATAATATATATAAAAAAAGCAAAATAAAATATATAAATTGCTTTATACTATTTAGTAATTTTATATTTATAATATAATAAACTATTTATAATATTTATAAAAGTTAAATTATTATTAATTTAAAGTTTTTTAATAAAGTTATTATATTTAATATTTATTTATTGCTTATATAAAAGTTAATTATTGCTAAGCTTTAAAAATATTTATATATATTAATTATTAATTACTTTAAGTTTTTTTATTAATTGCTTATATAGCTTAGTTATTAAACTTATATAATAAATATATTTTTTAAAAGTTTAAAAATATTTAATATTATACTTATAAATTTTTAAAATAGGTTTAAATTAATATAGTAATTTATAAATAATTAACTTTTTTATTATTTTTAATATATTATAATTATATTATAGCTATGCTTAATATTTTTAAAAATATTAAATTAGGTTTTAAATTATTTAAATTATTTATAATATATTTAATAGTATACTTACTAAGTTTTATACTTAATAATTTTAATATTATAATAATTTATAAAATTGCTGAGCCTTATTTATTAGCTACTTTAAAAATATATATTAGTTTAGTTAGCTTTTTATATAAATTTATTTTATAGTATTAATAAAAGTTATTATTTATATATATATAAATAATAAACTTATTAAATATAATATATAAAATATGATTTATTTTAAAAAAATTAATAATATAATAATATTAAATTGCTAAAGTTATATTTAAACTTTTTTAGCTAAATTATAAAATTTTTAAATTTTATAATAATAATTAATATTTTTTAGTTAGCTACTTTATTTATTACAATTATATTAAAATTATATTTGTTAAAGTTAATATATTTAAAAAGTAAAAATATAATATAATAGTTTTTTTATTTTTAATAATATTTAAAATAATTATTATATTTTTTTAATAAAATATTAATTAAAACTAAATTATATTATAATATAATTAAATTAAAAATACTTACTTTAGTTTAAATATATAAATAACTTTATATTTTAATTTAATTTAATATATTATTTATAATTGTGCTAACAAATTATAAAGCTATAAAAAAGTATTAGTTAAATAAACTTTTAATTAATTAATTTAATTAAGCTTAATATTAAACTAATAATATTATTTTTTACTTATTATAATTTTAGCTAATTATTTAATATATTTTTAGTTATATTAACTTAGTTTTTAATATATTATTTTAGCTTTTAATAATTTTAAATATATAAAAAGCTTTTATAAAAAATAATAATAAAAAAATATTATAAAATATTATTAATAACTTTAAATATTTTATTTATATTAATATTATTATTTTTAATAAGTAATAAAAACGTTTTATTAATAGTAATACTAATAACTTTTAATTTATAAAAATAATTAATAATATTTATTAGCGTTTTTAATTTAATATTATTTATATTACTACTACTAATTATAATTAAGTTTTTTAAAAAGCTTTTATAATTATATTTTTATATAATTTACTTAATAATAGTTTTTATTTATTTAGTTTATTATAATAAAAAATATTAACTTTATATGCTAATATTTTATTATAACTTTATTTTAGCTATAGTTTATAATAATAAAAATTATTTTAATTTAAAATAAATATTTTATAAACTATAAAAGTTTATTATTTATAATATTAATAAATAAATTATTAATTATTATGCTTATTATTTTTAATATTTTTAGTATACTATAAATTATTAAAAAGTATTAAGTAAACTTAAACTTATTTAAAAACTGCTAATTTTATTTTATACTTTAGCTATAAATTTTAATATTAGTTGTTTTAAAGTACTTTTTAAAAATATATTTTAAGTAATATATAGTTATATTAAATATAATATTTTAATATTAATAATATATAAGTATAATTAAAAAATATTATTAATTTTAAATAATATTTATTATATTATAATAAATTAAGCTAGTATGCTAGCAAACGTATTTATTTTTTATTATTAAAGTATACTAATTAAAATTATTTTTAATTATAAGTTAAAATTTATATTTAATTTTTAGTAAGCTTTATAAAATTATATAAAAATTAAGCTAGTAATGTTTACTAGTTATTATTTTTAAAGTAATAGTTTTAATAAATAATATAACTAAAATTTTAAAATTATTATTTAATATTATATATTATTTTTTATTAATATTATTTTAATAAATATTTTATTGGCATTATAATATAATTTTAATAATTTTATTTATTTATAACTAAATAAACTTTTAATAAAGTAATATTAAACTTTAAAAAAAAATTTTTAATTAATTTTTAATATACTAAAAATATAATAATATTTTTATTAGCATAATATAAAGTTAACTACTAAATTTATAGCTAATAATACTAAAATTTAATATAATATAAAGCATAATAACTTTATTTAGTTTTAAGTTAACAACTAAGTTTATTTTTATTTTTATAAAAAATATAACTTTTTAAGTAAACTATTATAAAAATAATTATTATAGCAAACAAAACTTTTTATAATAAGTATTAAATTAAGCAAACTAATATATAAACTAAACTTTTTATATTATTAGCAAATTTATTAAGTAGTATTAGTTATATATTTATTTTTTATACTATAAAAAATAAACTTATTTATATAATATAATACTTTTTTAAAAAAAAAATTATAAAAAAATATATATATAAATAAATTTTTTATAAAATTAAAAAGCTATTTAAATAGCAGTTATTATAAATTAATAAATATTTAGTATTAAAATATTTTATTTATTAAAAAAGTTATAGCAACTAGTTTAATAAATAATACTTTTAAATATTATTAATAAAAAATATAGCTAAATTAATAAAAGCTTTTAATAAGCAATATTTTTTTTTACTATTAAAATAGCTGCTTATATTAATAAAAAAAAGTTAAAATAACTTATTATATTTAAAATATAAAACATAAACTAGCTAATAATAAATATAGTTTTTTTATTATAAAAAGGCTAAGTTTTTAAATACTTATTTACTTTTACTTTATAAAACAAAGTTTTTATAATAATTAAGTTTATTATTACTATAAAACTTTTAATAGTTTAAATTTTAACTATAGCACTTAATATATTTTTTATTTTAAATTATTTTGCTATATTTTTATTTTTTTGCTATAGCATTTAATATATTTTTTATTTTAATTTTTTAATAACATTTTTATTTTTTATTACTTTATTATGCTTATTTTTATAATAGCCTTACTTATTATAGCACTTAATTATTAATTTATTATTTAAATAAATATATATATTTTTTAATTACTAAATTGTTTAATTTATTAATAATAGCATTTTAAAGCTACTTTTTAATTATAGTAAGCAAGTTTAATATACTTAAGCTAAATATTATAACCTTATTAATTATGCTAATAAAAATTAGCAAGGCAACAAAACTGCTAGGCGATCACGGAGACATTAATAAAATAGGAAAACAGTGTTGTAAGTGCAGATCATATTATTGTTGTCAAGAAGAGAGATCAGGCTAGTAAAGCTATAAGTAGAGAGGTTTTATAGTACATATAGTATATTATCACCACATGCACTATGTCTTACACACTGTGCTATAATGATGATGTTCTAACAAAAACAAAATATTTTTTATAGCAAGTTCTTATTAATAGCTTTAAGCTATTTATAATAAATATAAAAACTAAAAAGCGTAGCTATATTATATATTGTTTAACTAGCAAAAATATTTATAATATAATTAATAAGGTTAACTATATTTATATAATAGTATTAAATTAAAATACTAAAATAATATTATATTTGTTTTAAAATTAACTTTTATTAATTTTTATAATATTTAATAATTATTACTTTTAATTAACAACTATTTAAATTAAAACTTTATATTAAAACTTAAAACAAGGTATTAGTTATTAGTTAATAATAATATAACTAACTTTTTAATTTTTAAATATACTTTTTAATTTGCTAATAATATTAATATTAAAAGTATTATAAATTTATAACAATATATCTTATAGCTTTAAAATATTATTTATAAGCATTAAAAAATTATTTATTATATTTAGTTTAGTTTTATTAATTATATTTAACTATAAAGCTAAAATTCTAAATTATTAGCGCAAGTATAATTGCTAATTTAAAGTTAAATATTAACACTTATAATTTATCATAATTTTTTTTATTAATAATAATAATAACTTTAATATTAATTTTAATAATAATATAAATTTTTTTTAGGTTAAAAGTAGCTATAATATAAAATAAAACTAATTAGCAAAATAAGTATAGTTAGCAAAATATATAAAAAAAGCAAAAAGCATAAGATAAGCAAAAATAAATATAAAAAAAAATAAAAACAAAGCAAATGCAAAATTAACAAATATAATATTTATAGTATATATAAAAAATATAAAAATATTAGCAGCATAAATCTACTCTTAAAATGTAATAATATAGGTTTTTGCTTAACAATATTATTATAGCAAATAATAGCAATATTATGTTTATATAACTATAAAAGCAACTGTTATTTATTTTAAAATTTGTTTTACTTAATATAATAAATTGCGCTACTAAATATTTAAACTAGTATAAGCCACGTTTTACTAAGCTTATTTTTATAATATTTTTTAATAATTATATATAACTAGTACTTAATATAAATAGCTTTTTTAACTTACTATTATAGTTTTACTTTATTTAACTTAGCTATATTTAAAATAAAATATAATAAAAATAGTTAGCACTGTTATAAACTACATAAAAATAAAAATAATAGCTTAAAATATAATATAGCATTAATTTTAAATGTAGTTTATAAGCTTAGTTACTAAATTACTTACTTAAATAATAAAATAATAATAATTAGGCCTAAGTAAAAGAAAACTATTTAGCGAGCTAAAAAAATAACGTTTTAAATTGCTTAACAATAAGGATGAGCTTAAGGCGGCATAGCTAACGCTTGCATAAAAAGTATTTACTTTATCTTAAAAAGCAATTTAATAGGGCCGCCTTTTTAACACACTACGGAAATAATAAGGCGCCTTTTTTTATAGCTTAACAATTGCACTACTTTATTTATATTGTTTTTAGCTATTATAATATGTTTACATTGTTAAATAAACGCTTGTAAAAATAATTTTGCTTGTTAAAAGACACTTTAAGCTGTTTTTCTTTTTCTTGTTTGCTTTTTAATACAACAAGAACGTTTTTTTTTTTTTTAACTGCAAAGAGCAACTATTAAGACATTATTATTATAGCATAGTGTGTAAGACATAGTGTATGTAGTAGTGGTATACTATATGTACTATAAAACCTTTTTATTTTATAGCTTTGCTAGCTTAATCTCTTTTTTTAATAACAATAATATAATTTATACTTACAACACTATTTTCTTATCTTATTAATGCTTTTATAATTGTCTAGCAAATTATTAAAAGCTAAAATAAAGCTTTTAAAATTATATTAATATAATTAAAAATATATTAAACGTTTAATTAAAATTATAATAAGTAAGCAAATATTATTATTAGTTTAATATTAAGCTTAATTAAGTTAACTAATTAAAAGCTTGTTTAACTAATTTTTTTTATAGCTTTATAATTAGTTAGCATAATTATAAGTAATAAGCTAAATTAAATTAATATATAAAGTTATTTATATATTTAAACTAAAGTAAGTATTTTTAATTTAATTATATTATAATATAATTTAGTATTAATTAATATTTTATTAAAAAATATAATAAAGCAAATAAAGTTAATTAATATATAGTATTTATTTTAAATACTATTAAAATAAAAATTTATTATACTATATTTTTATTTTTTAAATATATTAAGCTTAATAAATATGATTTTAAAATAATTTTAATAAATAAAGTAGCTAAAAAATATTAATTATTGCTATAAAATTTAAAAATTTTATATTTTAGCTAAAAAAAGTTAAAATATAATTTTAGTAGTATAATATTATTATGCTATTAATTTTTTTAAAATAAATTATATTTTATATATTATATTTAATAAGTTTATTTATTATGTTTATATAAGTAATAGCTTTTATTAATACTATAAAATAAATTTATATAAAAAGCTAACTAAATTAATATATATTTTTAAAGTAGCTAATATATAAAGCTAAACAATTTTATAAATAGCTATAATATACTTATTAGTAGTTATAATATTAAAACTATTTATTATAAAACTTAATAAGTGCACTTTTAAATATATTATAAATAATTTAAATAGTTTAAAACTTAATTTAATATTTTTAAATATATTAAATATTTTAAAACTTTTAAAAAATATAATTACTATATAGTTTTAATAGCTAAGTTATATAAGCAGCTAATAAAAAAACTTAAAGTAATTAATAACTAATATATATAAATTTTTTTAAAATTTATTAATAATTAATATTTATATAAGCAATAAATAAATATTTAGTTTAATAACTTTATTAAAAAATTTTATATTAATAATAATTTAACTTTTATAAATATTATAAATAGTTTGTTATATTATAAATATAAAGCAACTAAATAATATAAAGTGCTTTATATATTTTAGTTTATTTTTGCTATATATATTATTAAAAAGTTTATTAATAATTTTTTAGTTTTAAAAATTTAATATATAAAGTTATATAATTATAGCAATTTAGTTTTGCTAACTTTTAATTAGCATAAGTTTTTAATTTTTTAATATATTTATTATATATATGCTAAAGCTTATATTGTTTTAATATTTAAATATAATATATTATTAATTTAGTGTTTACTATATATATTTAAATATTATTTTTAGTATGCTAGCTAAAAATATTTTATAGCGTTTTAGCGCTGAATATTGCTAACTTTTTTATAAATAAAATATAGTTTTAAAGTATATTAAAAATAAAGTTATTACTTTATTAAAAAAGTTAAAACTTTTTAATAAACAAAAAATATTATTAGCGTTTTTAATAAAAGCAAAAATAATTATAACTATATTAGTTATATTTTAATTAATAATAATACTATTATTTTTAGCATAATTAAAAATAAAGCTTAAATATATTTTTTATTAAACTTATATAGGTTAATTTATTATATTAATAAATGATATTGCTTTTAAAATATTTAGTATTACTATTATTGCTAGGCAATTATAAAAACATTAATAAAATAAAAAAACAGTGTTATAAGTATAAATTATATTATTATTGTTAAAAAAAAAGATTAGGCTAGAAAAGCTATAAGTAAAAAGGTTTTATAATATATATAGTATATTATTACTACATACATTATATCTTATACACTATGCTATAATAATAATATCTTAATAGTTGCCTTTTATAGTAAAAAAAAAAAAAAAAACGTTTTTATTATTATTAATAATTTTAAAATATATTAATTAATTTATATAAAAAAAACGTAATATATATAGCTATTATTATTTATAATTTATTATGTTTATAATTAGGTTTATAATAGTTTATTAAGTACTATTAAAATGTTAATAAAAAAAAATTATAAAGTAAAAAAAAAAAGTTAAAAAAAAAAACCAGCTTAAAATATAAGTATTTATTATTTTTATTAAAGTATTTATTAAAGCGCTTTATTATTTTTGTAGTGTTTTAAAAAGGCAGCCTTATTAAATTATTT
>Ga0247782_1000697_pt1 | contig 10506 bp, 1 predicted proteins | sample UWRJL019104C5_FD_179928 | JGI IMG/M metagenome (GOLD analysis project Ga0247782, IMG submission 179928) | Plant litter microbial communities from Arlington Agricultural Research Station in Wisconsin, United States - UWRJ-L019-104C-5 | ecosystem: Environmental > Terrestrial > Plant litter >...
AATTAATAAAATATAAAAAATTATTTTTAATTTTATAAAAAAAAAATTAAAATTTTTTTTTTTTTTTTTTTTTTTTATTTTTAAGTATTTTAATATTTTAGTGTTTTATGTTTAATTATTCTAGTACTTTAAAGTAATTATTATTTTAGTAATAATTATGTTTATAGTATTTTTTTTTTTAATAGCAAATAAATATATGCAGGCTTATAAGTATAATAGTTATTATTATGCTTAATATTTTTTAATATATTATTTGCTTTTTAAAAAACTAAATATTTGTATAATGTTTAAATGCTAACTAGTACAATAGTTATTTATATTTAATATGTTTTAATATATTGTTTACTTTTTAAAAAACTAAATATTTGTGCTATGCTAATTTTTTTTAATAAAGCAATTAGCTATTAAGGTTAAAAACTATATATTTATTTATTAAATTTAGCGCTTTAATTTTATAAAATTAAATTTTTTTTTTTATATTTTTTTTTTTTTAGTTATTTTAGTTGTGCTTATAAATATTTAGTTTTTAAAAGGCTTTAATAGCATTTAGACGTTTTAAAGGTGTTTGTTATAAAAGGGGCAGCAACTAAGCAAGTTTAAGTTGTTTTACATTATACTATTTAAATAAAAATAATAAATATAGCAGTTAAAACTTTAAAAATATTATTAATAATAAAAGCTTTAATACTTTACTTTGGTTTTATTTTGCTAGCAAAGCACTAATTATTAAAGCTTTTTATATTTAGATTTTAAATAACTAGATATAAAAAATATACTTTAATAGCATATTAAACTTAAATATTTATTATTAATTAAAAAATAATTTAAGTGTTATTAGCGCTTATTGCTATTTTTTTAACTTTTTATTATTTAAGTGCTATTTGTGTACTAATAGTAAGTAAGGCAATAAAAACTAAATATTTAATAATTATAAATATTTAGTTTTTATTAAACTTTTTTTATAATATATAGTGGCTAATTAAAAATTTGCAGCAGCTAGCATATTTGTGCTATATTACTAATACTTTATTAGCTTGCTTTTAGCAAATTAAGGGCTAAAAAAAGGTTTACTATATTTTTTTTAAATAAAAACCTTATTTATTAATGTTATATTGCTTTTAATGCTAGAGCAGGCAAATATTGTTTAATAGATTATGTTTATACTAATACTAGTTTTATTAAACTATAAAAATGCTTAAAATAAAAACTTAATAATATATATTTTTATCTTATATTAACTTTTTTAATAAAATATAGTAAAATATATTAAAATAGGTGTAAAAAACTTTTTACTTAGGTTAGTTTTTATTTTTAGGCATAGTTTAGAGGATTGGAGTTAGGTATTATATATTTAGCAATAGTATACTAGAATATAACAATATATATTTAATAAATATTAGTTTATTAAAAACTTAGTAGCATTAAATAATTTATATAATATAAGTTTTTAGTTTTTTATATTTTTGGCTAATGCTTGTGTATTTTAAAATTTTAGCAACTATTAAAACGTAGACTTGCTTGCTACTTAAAGTTTTAACTAATTTATATTATTTATTAGCTTAGTAGAGGCTGTTATGCTTGCTGCTAACTAAAATACTGCTATATTAAACTATAATATAACCTTTAATATTATTATAACTGGGATTTTGTAGGCCTTTATACTTTTTATTTATATACTAACTAATATTAAAAAGCTAGCTATATAGATTTTTATAAAAAAAAAAAAACAAATAATTACTAGTGTTTATAGTATAAAAAAGTTAGCAGGTATTAAAAATGTTATTTTAATAGTTAGTAATAATTAAGTTAATATTATAAAATTTATTATATAGTATATTAAAGGTTTGCTAAACAAATAAACAATTTATTTTTAATAGCTTATTGTTTGCTTTTTTAAAAAAAAGCAGGCTTTATAAAAAGCCTGCTTAAAGCAGTATAGCAAAATATACTATATTAAAAAACATAAAAATGTTTTAGTTAAAAATATTAATATAGTTAATTAACTTAGCATAGTATTAGGCTATTTAAATATAATTTTATTTATAACTAAAAATAAAATTAAAAAAAAAATTAAAAAAGTTTTTATTATGTTTTAAAACCAGTTTTAAGAAAAGGCTATATATAGCAGTTATTTTAATAATATGTTAACTTTTTTATTTTTTTATTTTTATAAAAATAAATATATTCTGGTCTTAGTAATATATATTAATATAATTTTATTTTTTATTGCTTAATTGTTAGCATTAACTTATATTTTTAAAAGTTTTTTAATAATTAAGATAATAATACTTATTATATATTATATTATTATAGTAGTTTATTTAAAATTTAAATAAATATAGATTATATTTATATGCTATTAAAAACTAAATATTTATACTTATATAAATATTTAGTTTTTAATAAGCTTTTTTTTTTATTAACTAATTATTTTTTACTATTAAAAATAAAATATTTATATATATATAAATATTTAGTTTTTAGCTGCTTTATACTTTTTTTTGTTTATTTATATTTTTATATATGTGCTTTATACTAATTATTAAATGTATAGGCTGTTATGCTGTATATTATTAATTGTTAGTTTTTAAACTATAAATATTTTATTATAACATATAATTAAGGAGCGCTAAAAAGTATTGGTAATATTTTATAATAATAAGACCTTTTTAGCTATTTTTATTATTAGGGTAGGAGTTTTGCTTGGGCTATTTGTATTAGTAGAACTTTAGTTGCTAGTTATTTATAAGTTTATTTTTAGGTGTTATAATATTATAGGCCAGATAGTAAAAATTGTTATTAAAGCTAGCAGTATATAAGCTAGTCTTAACTTATAGTAAGAAATAGTTATTGTTAGTAGTACTTTTTATAATATTATACTTATAAATGCTTTGTAAACTTTTATTAATAAGCAGTATATTAGTTTGTTTTAATTTTAAATATTTTTGCTTTATAAAAAGTTAGTTTAAAATATAAGCATAAGTATAAATGTTTATATATAGTTAGTATATTAAATTTTGCTTAGCAAGCATTGCAAGCAGTTTGTTAAAAAGCTTATAAGTGTACTAAATAAGTTTTTTGTTGTTATGCAAAAAAATATAAAACTTAGATTTAAAATAATATATGCTTAAATAATAGCGTTAAATATTTTAAGGTTAGGTTGTTATATTATAGTTAATAATAGTAGGTTAAAGATTTTATAGCTTGTTAAGAACAAAACTTATTTGCAAACTATTTGTACTAGCCTAGTCAACAGCACTATATGCTCAAAGTGGTTTTTTTTTTAGATCTTAAAGCCTATAATAGACTTGCAGTAAAATGTATACTTTATTAAAAGTTATTATTTAAAAAAAGCAAATTTTAAAGTGTTTGTTTAAATAAGTTTTTTTTAAAAAAAAAAAGTTATAATAAGGACTTATAACTCTGACAGCTTTTTAATTAACTTAAAGTTTTTTAAGATAAATAATTTAAATGTTAATAGTAATTAAAAGCTTAAAACGTTAGAAAATAAAAAACCTTTATTTAAGAAAGCAAAAATTTAAAAGCAGATATAAGTTTGTAAAGGTAAAAAAGGAATAAAATTTTAATAGCTAAATAAGTTAGTACTAAAAGCTAGTTTTTGCTTTTAAGGTTAAAAAGATAGTAAAAATAAAAAAAGTTTTAAAATATAAGATTACTTCTTTTTTTATAGGCCAGGACTTTATAGGCCACTTTATCTTGTATAGGTTAGGGATAGGGTTACTATAGTGTTTAGTGTTTGACTTAGTTAAAATATTTTTTGCAAACCTTATATATTATATTATAGCTAATTAAAACAGCAGGTTATGTAATGGTATCCCTGTACGTTTCCACACTAAGCCCATACACCTAATAAAAAGCGCAGGTTATGTATTGCTATCCCTGCACGTTTCCACACTAAAGTTATGCACCTAATAAAAAGTATAGGTTATGTGTTACTATCCCTATACGTTTTTGCACTAAAGTTATGCACTTAATAAAAAGTACAGGTTATGTGTTGTTATTCCTATACTGGTTTTTGCAATAGCTTTGCACCTAATAAAAACAGCCTAATTAGCAATTACATATTATGTTTTGCCTAGGCCTAGTTCTATTAGCTGCATAAAAACAGTGTTGCTTAACTGTATGTAGGCTAAAGCATACTAGCTTTACTATAAGGCCATATTATAAGGCCTTGCAAGGCTATTATATAAGCTTTATTGCAAGGCTATACTATAAAGACCTGCAAGGCTATGCAAAGCTATGCAATGCTATGTTAGGTAATCTAAGGTTATGCTATAAGGGCCTTACTATGAGGGCGTGACTATAAGAGCTTGTGAGATGCACTTGTAAAGCAATGCAAGGCTATGCTATGAGGGCCATACTATGAGGGCCTGTAAAGCTATACTATGTAAAGGCATACAAGGCCTTGCATGGCAATACAAGGCTATGCAAGGCTATGCAAGGTTATACTATAAAAGGCTTACTATAAAGGCCTTACTATAAATAAGAAAGCAAAGCGTAAAAAACTAATAGCTTTGTTATAAATTAAACCTAACTTTATACTTATATAAACTTTTTTAAAAAACTGTTCTATAAGTTATAATAGGCGTAAGCTTAGGTTAAGTTAATTGCTTAGTTATAAAAATAGCTTTATTAAGCTTATTAAGCTTGTTAAACTTAAGTACTTATTAACTTATAGTTACTTAACCTGCTCTTTTATAATAAGGAAATTTTATAATGGTATATATTGCAAAATTTTTTTTTTTTTACTTCTTTATTTAAAGATTTTTAGCAATAGATTAGTTATTTATAAAAGCTTTGTTTTTTTTAAGTAACCTTTTTGTAATTTTATGCTTCTTTTATTTATATAAGCTGCTTTTAGCTTTTTTTGTAAACTTTTATTATACTTAGCTATGCTTAAGGTCTTTTTTTTAAAGAATAAAATATATTGCTTAAGGCTTTTAAGCGTACTTATAGTTTACTTTTAATTAAAAATTAAATTAGTGTTTTTAAAGTAAGTATTAGCTATATATATTAGCAATATAAAACGTATAATAGCGCTATTAAATAAAAAGTAAAGCATAAAAACTTAATATTGCTTTTAAAAATTAAACTTAACTTTATACTTATACTAACTTTTTTGGCTAATTGTTATAACTATGAGGGCTTGTAAGGCTATGTTATAAGGGCACTTGCAAGGCAACGCAAGGCCATGCCATATGGCCACCTGCAAAGCAATACAAGGCCATGTTATAAAGGCCTTACTATATAGCCAATAAAAATGCTGGGTTATGTGTTAGCATCTCTGTCTGTTTTTGCGCTAAAGCCTTACACCTAATTAAATTAGCTTATAATGTGTTGCTATCCTTGCTTATAATGTGTTGCTATCTTTGCCTGTTTTTTAGCTGTAGTAATATATTTAATTAAATTTGCTTATAATGTATTGCTATCTTTGCTTATAATAAATTGTTATTTTTGCTTGTTTTTTTAGTTAGGCAATATACTTAATACTAATAGCTGCTTGCACTTTTAAAAATAAAAGCATATAATAAGCTAATATTATTAGATATAATTATATGTTTTTAATCTTACTATACCTTTGTGCTTATATGCTATTTTTTTTTTTTTTTTTTTTTTTTCTTTTTTTAATTTTTTTTTTTTTTTTTTTTTAATTTTTTTTTTTTTTTTATTTTTTTATAAATTTTTTTTTTTTATTTTTTTTTTATTTTTTTATTTTTTTTAAAATTTTTTTTTTTTTTTTTTTTTTTTTTTTTTTTTTTTTTTTATACCTTGCTAAATGTTTTTATTTACTTTTTTAAAACGTGGTTATTTATTTAAATATTTTGCAATACTATTATTTAATGCAGAATGCTTTTGGCAATATAAAGAAAAACTATGTTAAAAAAAATTTTTTGCTTTTAATAAAAAGGCTTTATAGCAAAGTAGTTAAATTAGACTAATACTTAATAGTTTTTAATTATTTTTATATATAGCAGAGCTTGTACTATAGTTATTATTTTTAATAGCGCTTTTATATTTTATTTTTTTAGCAACTTTGTTTTAAACTATATTGTTATTATATTTTTTTACTTTTGTAGCGTTTTTAATTAATACTGGTGCTAGTATACTGACTTAGGGCTTGCTTTTTTGCTTTTTTTTAGCGTTAAGACTTTTATACTTCTTTAATAGCAATACTTTAAGTTTACTATAGTTTACTTATATATAACATAAACCTGTTTTTGTTTTTTTTATAATATTAAGCACTAGTTTTTTTATAATACTATGCACTAAAACTGATTAAAAATATATTAACTATTTTTTTATTAGCAGTGATGTTTTTTTGCTTTTTTTGTTTAAAAACAATAATTAATATTTTAATATAACAAATAATTTTAATAATAAACTTAATAATAAACCTAATAATAAACCTGATAGCAAACCTAATAGTAATACTTAGTATAACAACTATAGCTAAGGTTTTTATTAAATACTTAGTACTAGTAATAAATAATATATAGCTTTATGTGTGTTAAGTAAATTTAAATTAAAAAAATTAGATTGTAGCGTTATTATAGTATTTAATAAATTAATATATAATATTAAAAACTTTTTATAAACTAAGTCTACTTTAAACTTTAATAGTAATCCTTGCTATAATTAGCTTGCGTAGCAATTTTTTAGACTAATGGACAACAAACTAAGTAAAATATATAAATAGTTATATTATATATTTATGCTTTATTATAACTGTAGTAAGCTTTAGGCCTTTTAAGAAACTAAATATTTTTTTTTTAAATATTTAGTTTTTAACTACTTTGTTTCTACTTTTTATTTTATACTTTATAACCTATTATATTAGTAAGGTATATAATACTTATTATAAGTTTTTTTTTATAAATATGTTATAATATTATAAAAGTAGTTTTTTTTAAAAAATAATAGACTTTATTAGTAGAGGCTTAATAGAATAATATTTATAAACTTTTATTAATAATAACTTAAATAACATATTAGCATATTAGTAATGTATATAATTTTAGCTTGCTTGCTTTTATTATACTACTTTTTTTACTACTAACAAACTAAAGCTTTTTTTTAGCAGTACTGAGAATAATAATTATATAGGCTATAATACTAGTTTTTTTATTTAGCAACAATATAATATTAATAGCTATATTATATAGCTTTGGTTTTTAGCAGCATTTTTATGTTTTATATTTTTACTTTTTTATTTACTTTTATTTTTTTTATTAATTATGTAAAACTTATACTACAACTTTAATATAAGTTTTTTTTATAAGATTTATAACATTTTTTTAAAAAGCTTTAAGTTTTTTTTGTATAATATTATTTATATTTTATTTTTATTTTTTTTTTTTATACTTGCAAACTAAAGTACTTATTTGCTATTTGCTATGTAAAAACAGTTTGTTAATAAGTGTATTTTATTTGCTTTTTACTACTTTTGTTTATTTATTGTTTTTATAAAGCATTTTATTAGCTTTGCTTAAGCAAAAGCAAAAGCGGTTGCGTTTTAAATAACTAATTTACTTAATAAGACCTGCTACTATACTTATTTTTGCTACTATATTTTTTTTAAGTATATAACTTTGTTTTAAGAACACTTGCAATGTTTATGTAATAACTATGCGTTAAGCTACTTTAAAAGTTTTATTTTTTTTTTTTAAAAATATAATATTAAAAATATAACTACTAGTACTTTAGCTAAAGGAGTATTGCATAAGTTTTATAACTAGTACTTATTTATAGCTTGCTTAAGCGAGCTTTACTTTAAATTTATATAGGTAGATATAGTATTTTGTAATATACTTTGCATTATTAGGCCTTAAAACTAATATAGCAATAATAATATATTGTTATTTATGTTACTATATAAAATTAAATGTTTAACTAATTTAGGTTGTAATAATTAAGGTGCTTTTTAGGGTTATTTTTTATGCTACTATTTTTAATATTTTTTAAGAAATATTAAGAACTTAAAATTAATTAAAAAATATACTAGACTTTAACTTAGACTGCTTATATTATGCTAGGTTAAAGCATATAATACTTATAAATAGTATTTATAAATACTAAAAAAAGGCTTTATACTTTTTAAATTGCTAGAATTTGAAATTTTTGCACTTAGACTTAACTTAGCTTAAGATTATTACTAAGCTAAGTTTAACGCTTTTATTTAAGGCTGCCTACCCTTTAAAATGTTTTTTATTTTTAAGAACTTTTAATTATATAAAGATTAGTTTTATAATATGCTTTTTAAATTAGATTTTGTTGCTAGCGCTGTGTAGTATAGCACCTGTTGTAAATATTAAATATTATGGTTGCACTTAATAAGTGCTGTTAACTTTAGCTAACTTTTGTTTAATATAAGCTTTTAACCACTTTATAAGACCAACTTTATATTGTATAACCTTTTTTTTATTGTTTTAACCTAGCATTTAAATAATTTTATACTTATATTAGCTATTTAGTTTATTTAGCTTATTAAAAAGCTTGCTATTTTTGCTTTACTTAATTTATTTTTTTTTTTTAATTAATTTATTTTATTTAAGCATATTAAATATTTTTATATTAATAAGCTATTAGTAGCGCTTTTTTGCTTAATGTATACTGTAGCTTAACTATTTTAAATACTTTAGCTTTAAAATAGTAAATAAAGCAGTTGTTGTGCAAAGAGGTCTGGTTATAACTAGACTGGCTTAGGCATATAAAAAGTGGTTAAAAAATATAGCATAGTATAGCTGCTAAACTATATAGTTTAGTAGTATATACTACGCTTAATATTTTTTATTTATAAATAGCTCTGTTTTTTATTTTTTAAGCTGTTATATAAAGTAACTACTAATAATAATAAGCATATAATAATATTTAGATTAATTAAAGCTAGGGCTTTATTAAAGGAAGTATTATAAAGTTATTTTGCTAACATTTTATATTATTTTTTATAACTAAATAGTTATAAAAAAGCATAGCAGCTTAAAAATAAAATGTTTGCGCTAGCTTTATAATTTATTACTTGCTAATATAATTTTGAATTTTTTAGGGCTTATAAACTGTTTTTTAAAAAATTAAATATTTTGTGTAATATAATCTAGTTTATATTATATAAAAGAAAACCTAATTATATAACTAGCTATACTTAAGTTTTTACTTTTTTTAAATTATATAAAATATATTTTAAAGTTTTTGCTGTCTTAAGATTTTATAAAGCTAACTTGTTTTAAAATAATATTTTAGCTTTAGGTAAAAAAATAATTAAACTGCTAAGCTTAGCATAGTAGCAAAAGCTTAAAAAAAGCACTAATTTTAGCAGATAGGATATAGATAGATTTTGTAGCTAGTTAGCATATATATATTTTATGCTAACTGGTTTAAAATTTATAGTAAGCTAAAAAGTTAAAAGGTTTGTTTGCTACTATTATAATATAAAAAAATAATAGTATAACATTTTTGTTAACTACTATATTAGCTATATTTTTGTTAAGGACTGGTTGTAGTATTGTTAAGCATATGTAGGATTATATATATATATAACGCCTAATTTTAAAAGGACAAAATTTTTATATATATAGAGCACTAAGCGCGGTAAAGATTATAACAATATATATAACCTTTTTAACTTTGCTTACTGCTGCCCTAGTATATTGCGCAGCAGCTTTATAGAGTGTGGTTTATTTGCTAACAAAATTACTAATATGCTTTATAAAGCAACTATTGCATCTGTTTTTTTTTTACTTTAGCTTTTAATAATATGGTTTTAAGATTATGCTATATAAGCCTGCAAACGCTTTTATTAGCCAAGAGCTAATACGGCTTAGCAGCAGCACAATATTTTTTATTCAGGCTATAAAGCACTCTTGCAATACTTAATAGTAAAGAAAAAAGAGAGCAAGATCTGTATATTTTTTAAGCAGCTATTAATATAGCATTTTTTGCGGTTTACTTTTTTTTTGCTAAACTTGCTATAGTAGTTTAGCATATACTTTTAATTAGCAAACATTTTTTTGTAGCCTATTAAACTGTTTTTGTAAGATAGCATAGAGCAGGTTATAAGAAGTTTAGAAAATTTTTAATATTAAGTAAATATAGGCGCAAATATGCTTTTTGGCCTATATATATAGAAAGAGAAAGTATTAAATATAAAGCTAACTACTTAGTAAAAGCAAATTTAATAATAAAGAGGAAGTATTATTATAATTAATATAAATAATATAACTAAAAGTAATATAAGCTAGGGATATAAGAGCAGTAGTAAGTAGGTGTTGCTATTTTGTATTACTAAGTAATTATAGCTAGGTTTTTATATAAGGTTGTTTTTATATTGCTATAGTAGGCAATAGGGTTAATAAAAACTAAATATTTATATAATAGAAGTTTTATACAATTTAAAAACTATATATTTATAAGCACTTATTTTTTGTACTAAAGATTTATTTTAAACTTTTTTACTTATAACTTTTTTTTTTTTTTAACTTTTTTTTTTTT
>Ga0247782_1000698_pt1 | contig 10381 bp, 8 predicted proteins | sample UWRJL019104C5_FD_179928 | JGI IMG/M metagenome (GOLD analysis project Ga0247782, IMG submission 179928) | Plant litter microbial communities from Arlington Agricultural Research Station in Wisconsin, United States - UWRJ-L019-104C-5 | ecosystem: Environmental > Terrestrial > Plant litter >...
TGCTCCCTCTCCGCCCCCCCCCCCCCCCCCGAAAAATACAGAAAATCCACTCATATTCTCATTATCCGCTCTCTTAATCATCCCCACGGCGGGCTGGCACGCGCTTGCTTATCGCCAACCATCTCCATTACCGACTTTGGCAAGCACGCAGCACCCATGGAGCTTGCAGTCTACAGGCGGTTGTTATCCATAACCATTCCAGTATATCATGATCGCTAAAGGGAGGGTTCTTAATGTAGCATCCATCTGACACACTATTGGGGCATCTCGACAGCACGCACATTACATGTTGCCGCTCATGCAGTCATCTTATTGACTACTCTAGCGCGTTTGTCCCACGAGTGTTCTTGATACCTGCAAAGTTGAAGGGGCCGGCCAGTCTCTCACACCCTCAGCTTCTAGTGGGAATGATGGCCCATGACATCTTGCGTTTGTGGGCTTTCATGTTTATGGCTTTATAACCGGGCTGGTGGCTTGTTTCTTGCCTTATATAAGGTTTAAACCGCAATTGGCAACCGACGGTGGGATACTTAGTTACTACCGCCCTGTGCCCGGCCGCACACATGTTTGGACCTTAGCACTTTCAGTCCATGCCCATCTGACATCCAAGACCCCTATACTCACGTTTTCATGGGACCCAACGCAAGACATGTTAAAAGCAATCCCAGTCCTTATCCCTGCTCTCCTTTCTTCCTCTCACAACGCCCTCCGCACATCGGGTTGTACTTAATCAGTTCTCTCCCATGGTCCTCGTAGCGGGCACGGGTGCAATGCTCAAGTTGGTTGCTGGCAACTTCTGTGTGTCAGTAGGTACTACCTAGTATTCTCAAGAATCAGACATATCCATATGCCTCGGCGCGGCCTAACCATGATGGAACCGCTTCATTGTGTTGCTCGATATCTGTGTATTCGCTAGTTCTGGTGAAGGACGTCGTCGTGAAGATGCTTTTGTGATGCTGAGGTGACATAGATATATTTTGCTTGTAGAATAACAATAAGTTACAACGTCAAGGCAGCGCTAGAGCTCTGAACTGGCTGTTGGACTTTTGCCGGAGAGAGGTTCGAATGGCTACCTACTGTCTGGGGTGGTTGCCGGATTGGGGTTAATAAGGTCCCCACGACCGGTAGATAGAACCCCACCCCCAGCTTTCCGGTCAGCCTTCCGGCGCCAGGGTCTCTCTACCTTGGTAAGTACATACCTATCTGGCCAGTTCTAAGGTTCCCATGGAACCTTAAGTGCCAAGTGTCAACAGTGTCATACACCCTCCCTACACCTATCAAGGTAGGTACCTACCTCTTATTACCTACCTTCAAGGTAATACGGCTGCATTCAACACTCCCATAGATTTTATTTTAGAGACGAGAACATCCAGACCCTAGTTAGACTCGATTGGGTTTCATTTCCATATTCTTCTTGCGCCTACTTTCAAAGTTGTTCTGCTGCGCTTCTCTCAGTCGCCCCCGTCTCGCTCCTCAGTACGAGTACAACTTCGACAAGCAGTCTCACCAAGAGCGCAAAAGAATGGCGCGCACAAAGTCCCGGCCGGTAGAGCGCCAGCCATCCTCTGAATATGTTTCGCACCAGTCGCCGACGCTCACGAAACGGCAACAAGACGTGACAGTGACAGATCAATCCAATGGCGTAGCAAAGCGACCAGCCTCTAACCCACCACCGTCAACCTTGTCACAATCGCACACATCAACGTCGACGAGGCAAGAGGCCGGGGTAGTACAACTGGTGATTGCTGTTGCTGGTATTTATGGGTCATTGTGAGTTTAAGGCTTTTAGGACTTCAACACGGAGGCAACAGTAGCGCGAGCTGGACTGACATTGGCAACTGCGATTCGCAACTCCCAGTCTCACATGGGCATATCTCCAAGAGAAGCTCACGACAACACCGCACGGCCCCCCGGGCAAGACCGAAGTCTTCAAATACCCCGTGTTCCTGAATACAATCCAGTCGCTGTTCGCGGCTACGACAGGCGCGCTGTACCTCTGGCTCAGCACGCCCAGGGGCTCTCCTGTCCCACCCATCATACCCTCGCGTCGTATCCTTGGCCCGCTCCTACTCGTCGCACTGACGAGTTCGCTTGCCTCGCCCTTCGGATATGCCTCCCTGGCCCACATTGACTACATCACCTTCCTCCTCGCCAAGAGCTGCAAGTTACTTCCCGTTATGTTCCTACACATCACCATCTTCCGCAAGCGGTACCCGCTGTACAAGTACATGGTCGTAGCCGCCGTGACGGCCGGCGTCGCGGTCTTCACGCTCCATTCGGGCAAGGGCAAAGGCAAGAAGGGGCACGGCAGCGATGCAACAGAAAGGAACAGCACCTGGGGTCTGCTGCTTCTCTCTATCAATTTATTGTTCGATGGCCTCACGAACAGCACTCAGGATTACATCTTCAGCACCTTCCAGCCTTTTACTGGTCCCCAGATGATGTGCGCCAATAATCTCATGAGCATGGCTGTCATGGTCGTTTACCTCGTCCTAAGCCCCTGGCTCGTCCACACGGGCGTCGGCGAGTGGCTGGGCATGGATATGAGCGGTGGTTCTGGCGAACTCGCTGATGCGCTTGCGTTCATGGCGAGACATCCTAGTGTCTGGTCTGATATCTTGGGATTTGCTGCTTGTGGTGCTGTTGGACAGGTCTTTATCTGTTAGTTTCCCTTCTACTTTCCTCTCCCTCCCTCTCTCTCCCTCTCCCCCTTTTTTCTTCTTGGCGTTATCAGGTAAGAACACGTAGCCAGAAAGAAAGAATAGAACTGACCGTAAAACGTCACGTACAGTCTACACACTATCGACATTCTCCTCGGTGCTCTTAGTCACCGTCACAGTCACACGCAAGATGTTCACCATGATGCTCTCTGTCGTAGCCTTCGGCCACCGCCTTTCATCCATGCAGGTCCTCGGCGTCGGACTCGTGTTCGGCGGTATTGGCACCGAGGCAGCCATCGCGCGCCGGGAGAAGATTGCCAAGGAAGAGGCTAAGCGTGCTGTTAAGCTGGCCAAGGCCCAGTGAGTTAGGAGAAGAAGAAACCACACAAAGGCCTGTGTGGCCGGAGTTACCAGTCACCTTTGTTTGCCAGTGGCGCTGCGTTCATTCTTACTCGGTAGCGTCCGCTCTATTTGTTTACGCCCCTTGATTGATTGTTTGTTTATGCCTTTGTTCACGGTGAGAGTCTCAAACGCACAAATGAACAAAGGACAGGCACACAGACCGACACAGAGGCACATGCAGACAGTTATGCAGATAGAGGAACAGGCAGAGGGACAGGAGAATAGGACACTAGGTGGCCAAAAAAAAAGGAGAAAAAGTTCAGTAAGAACAGAAAAGGGGGGGTAGGCGGGATGACCTCTTGTCTTTGCATAACCCTCCATCCATCATTTTGATTATTCTTGCTCATACACTGTGTATTCGCCTTGGCGTTTGCCTTAGGAAGCTAGACTTTACTGTTAGAGTCACGACCAGTGGCCGGCCATATTTCGTTGTAAATATTTGTCGTTTTTTACTTCATCTTACATACATACATACATACATACATACATTACTAGAGGAGAAAACAAACCCCTCTTAACTTTTTTTGCTCTGCGTTCTCAATTGATGCTCACCAGGATTTGTATGCAAACACACACATATATGTCACATCTGTTGGCATCAATACAGGATTTATCTTAAATATCCCACACAACATGTGTAGGCATCTTCAGTGTTGTTATTTGCATGTAAGCTATATCTACAAAAACTGCAGAGATAAATAAAGCGCGACGGCTTCCCCTAATTTCCAATGTGTACTATACCAGCTACGTAGCATATATAACTTCAGATTGTAAGTTGTGTGGGTGTAAATGTTTGTGTGTGTGTGTGTGTGTGTGTATTGCTAGTAGAAGGTACCCTCTCCCACTTTCTTTCCACGACTCCTCAACGCCTCACCCTGCGCGCTTTGCCTATTTGCACTAATATGGTAGCCAGTTTTTGCTTGCTCGCTTGCCTGTTGTTGTTTGTTTGCAGGAATAAAACTTGCAAAGTCTTGACAACCATTCTTCCACAGCAAGCAATACCCCATAAACATGGCAATGATAATAATTCCTCCTCTTGGTATCTTTGTCAGAGGCGTTTCTTTCCCTTTTTGCCCCCGACCCCGATTTCACATCATCATTTCCCCTCCTTTTCCCTTTGCTCGTGGTGGTTATTTTGGATTATACATTGTAAGCCGGGCCAGCAAACCAAAATGTGGCCCAAAAAATAAGTAATAAGGAAGCAGATGATGATAATGGTTGATGGACGGGCCCAGTCCGTCCGTCAATGACTTTTTTAGTATCTGCATTTGCACTTTTTGCGCCGTCCGGTGCTTCATAATGATGCAAAATCCAAGCAAGATATAAAAAATTTAAAAACTGAATAATGCAAGAACGATGGCTCGAGGTTGGTGTCAACAAAGGAAACAAAGAAGGAACCAGATAGGGACGAAAGAAAAATGTGCAGGATGAACGCAACAGATAGGTAACCTGTATAGACAATGTCGTGATTGGGTAGAGTGTAGAATGACCACCCCCGTCACTGGTATATCCATTTTCTCCATTGGAGGGAATGCGCCATTTCATAACAGCATGTGTATAGATATGTATACATGTAGGGTATGAGACTTAACCCTTCAGCCTCAGGTCGAGATTTGTTGTGTGGAATAGCGCGGTTATGCCGCGAGCATACCATTACTATAATACGTCGTCAATAGACCGAGTAATTGGCGTTTCTCCTTTTGTTGGTGGGCTCCTTGGATCTGCCATCTGAGAGGGGCGCCCAAAGGGAAAGAACGGATTCCTTGGAAACATCGTCTCCCGTGGCGAAAAGAGGCCCTCCGTAGGTGTTGGCGGTACTTCGACAAATCTCATGCCAGACAGCGCGGGCAATGCATCCCGGAGTGGGTTGTTTGTCATTGTCTCTACCCTCGGTGACATCAGCTCGTCCTCGTCAGGTAATGCCGGCGCGATCGTGATGCCCCTAGGAGGACCTGTTGTGCTGAAGTTGTCAAATGGATTGTGACGCTTTAAGCCTATGTTAGCATCGGAAAACCCGAAACTCTGGGGCCCGCTTGCTGCAAGTGGTGGAAACCCTGGCGATGGCGGGGGCTTGAAGAAGGATGATGACCTGGGCGGAAATGCCGGTTTCTGCTGTGCGGGTTCTATTGTGGGCTCAAATACAGTGGGTGGCGCAAGCGTGTCGCCAAAATTAAACCGAGCTACCTTTTCCGCACCTTCTCCCTCGTTTTCTGACCACGAAAAGCTAGATGGCGCAGATGATGGCCCAGGTGAGATCGCATCTATATTCGGCGTCGACTTTCCCCGAGAATGAAACATGTTTCGGTCTGGGCTGGAGCCATTAGAGACGCCTTCTGTCGGCTCGGGCAATGGTGCCGTCAGGGGCTCCTTTGGCTTGACGTCTATAGCATCGGCCGATAATGTAAGTCGATGCTTAGTAGGACTCCTCCCACTCCTTGAGCAAGCAGCGGATCGGAGCGGCAGTCTCTTCTTTGCAACCTCCTTTTGAAAGTCTTGTAGACAGTACATCAGTCGCATGTTCGGACTTATCCACCTGCTCTTCGCTTGGGCAGCGTAGTAAGCGTCATTGACACTCAAACCCGGATCCTGATAAAGACCGTATGCAATGATCAAGCTGGCAGAGCGACTAGCGCCTTGTTGGCAATGAACAAGAACTCTTTTGCCTTCCTTCGTTCTCTTGTCGATCGTTTCGCATAGCGTCATTAAATCCGTCGCGATGTCCGTGTTGTGATCCCAGGGAATATGTATGTATTCGGGCTTGTTGAATGTAGGGGCTTTCGGTGTAGTTGGCGTTTCTGAGCTAGCATCTTCGCTGGGCGGGAACTCGAATGCCGTAGCAAAACTATCGTTTGTCATGGCAGTATCTGGTATCGGTGATTCGACCGTTGCTTCGCGGCTTAAGGGCGCATCCTTGTTTACTAGGCTATCATTCGCAGGTTGGGCTGCGAAAGGGTTATGGACTTCGCGGGCAACATTGATTACTACATCGAATTTCGATGCTTCCTCCGCCGTAGGCTCTAAATAAAGATAAACAGTGTCTCCGTATATTGCAATGGGGCCATCTGGGTAACCCGGCGACTTCTGGTCCTCATTGTTCTCAGATTCGTCGTGGAACGGCTCAAAATCCATTGCCGCCCGGCTCGCCAACTGGGGCCTTATGGGAGAGTCCTCCTCCATGATTGTTGCGCCATAGTCATTGTTAGCATTTCCTAACTTTGTTGGCCGTAAAACTTCTGACAATCCGGAGGTACCCCGCTCAAGTACCGTAGGAAATGTCATCCCACCGGCTGGTCCGAACGTCGCCGATTTGATAGTGGAAAGCATGTGAGGCGATGAGGTCGAATGCTTGAGCGATCTGCGCTGTAATATGGGCGGGAGGCCAGGGGAGCTCGGGACTTCCAAAGCAGTAGGCCGAAGACCTTGAGAATCAGTTTTAAGACTGAGTAGGCTCGGCTTCTTCCGCGGGCCGGGGATTTTGGGTTTGATGAAACATGGTGAAGAAGGTTCCGAGACCAGGGAACTGCTTAGAGACGTCGGGAATGGTGGTTGTATGGATAACCCCTTCATATTCCTGGGTTTTCTGGGCCCTGGCGACGTCATTGGTCGCTCGAAGTTATTATTTGTACTGCGGTCAATCTGTAGGCCATTCAGAGTCGCTGGGAGTTCACCGAAAGTGCTCGAGGGGAACGAATTCAAGGGTATCAAATTTACGGGCGAATCGGGGGATGACGAGGGTGAAGGGTCGGAAAGCGATGAAGTATCTGTAGTGAGGGTCGGTGAAGAGTCGGCGGACTCTGAGGTCTGGGTTGACGTGCTGTCATGATGTCGGTGAGATGAGTCTGCCGGGAGAGGCCGTAGATGTTGACTCGGTGGCTGAGGTATCTTGTGATCAATTTGACCGTGCGTACAGGACGATCCCATTGCCATGAATTTAGGCTCCACGACAGCGACCAGATCTCTATCTTCTATGTTTTCGCTTTCAGGGTCTATTATCGACATAAAGGACGGTAATTGATCCTCAAACATTCGTCGCGCCGCGGCGGAAGGCATGTTTGAAGAGTAAGTATGGCCAAAGGGCGAACTCCTTACCACCTACAGAATTCTACGAGGTGAGAGCTGAGCTCGTTACGATTTCTTATCCTCGATGTGCGTCGTCCAACGGCGGTGGTTCGGGGGGTGGGCGGGGGGGCTAAAATGTTATAATGCACGTGGGATATCGAAAGGAAGGACAGTCTAAGACGGTCAGGATTTGGTGCTGGACAGCGCTGCTGAATCCTACTCCTGCACCCTCACTCCTTCCCTAGTCGCCGTGGAAACGTATCGAGACCAAATTAGTCAACCGGAATTCTTGGATCCCCTCCCGGCGTCCTAAGGATCCAACAAAGAGGTGTCGTCGTTCGCAACGCTCGAGAACAGACTGGTGATTATGCGCAGGAATGAATAGAATCGTTCAAGCCAGTAGAGAGAATCAAAGGATATGAAGGGAGAAAAAAAAATAGAAAAAAGGAATATGATTAGGATGAACTAGGGCACTGCGTGCGACGACAACGGGCGGCGTGGTAGCGGGAATGTGTTGGTAAAATTAGAAAAGGTGAAAGTGTTTCGGATGGGCTACAAGTTGATGGCCATTGAGGAACGGTTCGATGGCGGGCTACCAAGGCGGGAGTCAGGGGAAGAGATGGAGAAGAGACGAAGACACAGACAGGTGTTGGCGTAACAGGCGGTTGAGGGTTAGGCCACACTGAGCACGGTGCCACCGACGGCGGTTGTGAAGGTGAAGGATGGGAAAAGAAGCGAGGGCAAGAAAGGGAAGGATATTGAGGAGAGTCCAGGTGGGAATTAGGACTGCAGCGAACGGAAAGTAACCGCTTCAGCGCTGTGTGTGCCTGTTGAACACCAGCATTATACTCCTACCACACACCAGACGCACCAAGTACCCGGCGGTATATCTCCAGCGTGTCCTCTTGCAGACTTGCTGAAGATTGGGCTGGCCAGTACACGCCTCTACCTAGCTCCCTAATTTGTGGCAGGTTTAGGTGGGCGCAGGCAGGTACATATATCAGGCGGTTGGTGGGCCCCTGCAAGCGCTAAATGGAACGTCAAGCACCAGTACCCATGTCGTAACTCTTGCGATTTTTTTATGTACCTTACTAGGAGTCCATGGCGCTTCTTAGGGAGGCTAACCCACCAAGACACGATAGTGCGGTATTGCACTTGGAGGTACTTATTAAGTCCATGAAAGCAAATATTTGCGGAATTCTAGACATGCAAAAAACTTATAACGGGCTAGGATCACTATCATAACCCACACTTGTGGGCCTGATATTCAGCTACACTAATACAAAAAACTAGTACTCGAAAGTGACCCGACTGTCCCTTTGAGCAGTCCCCTCTCCATAGACAAGCCCTTCAATTGCCTTCAGGGCTGTAAGAGCCTTGGAAGTTTCATAGCGTCTATCTATTTTAAACTTGTGCTAAGAGTTAAGGTAGGTAGGCACAACGCTCACCTCACTTATCTAGATACAATGGCCATGATTATCTCTCTAACATCAAGTAGAGAGAGAGGGGAGTTTAGGTGGATTTCTAATCTCTTTTGACATCGTGATCAGGAGAGAGAATCATTTGACCTATTGCTACCTCTCCACTTACCTTTACCCAGCGCTTCAACAATGCGGTGTATATAGTCTAGTCGTACTTTGTGATACTTGCAGATGGTGTGTTCCATCACCTGTATGCCGAGTTCTGCCGCCTCCACTATTTTGAGGCGTGCAAGACCAGCCGAAAAGATGACTGGCTGTCTGGGACCTTGCTGGGCAAGGGGGTTCATGTTTGCGAAACGAGACGCCAACCAGAAACAGGGGTGACCGCTGGTGATAAACATCTATTAATAGCCCCTTGCAGCCAGCTCGGCGCCAAATTCCACCCAATCAGCGTCACCTGGGCCGACTGTGGATCTCCTACTATACATAATCTTTATTTGGTAATGCAGCTTTTTTCATTCTAGCGATGGGGACGATCGGCTCTCTCTCCAACGAGGTGAATCCAAGACCTCTTCATTCCCTCACTCTACTGTTGGAGAAGATTCACTTAAACCCCTCAACGAGCCAGAAGCGCGCGAGAAGTATCCTTTCGGCGGCTCTTGAGACACAGTAATTAACTCTACCGCCATCTATCATCAATCAGAAGAGAGATGCTGTAGATATGTACTATAGAAATAGTCGCCCAACAAACATCATTTCTTACTAACCTAGCTGCTTAGCCAACTCCAGCTTTCAGAGTGCACCCTGTTGTCACAGCCCTAGCCACTTGCTCGCAGTTGCTAGCTCGGTTTACCACCTACCTACCTTACGTGCATGGCATTAGATGTATTTTTTGCCCGTCGTGATTCGCCGCTGTGGCCCTGTCGTTTGCTGTAAGGCCACTGCAGTCTGCAGAGAACCAACCGATGCGACTTTTCATTGGTATGAATGCGAAATATACTTCCAAGGTGTTATAGAGGGTCTGAGACAAAAATAAACCATCGCCCTTCCAAGATGATCGCGTACTCCGTCGCTCGCACTGAAATCCAGGTAGGCATCGTTGTCGGTGGTTTCGATAAATCCCTATATGGTGTCAATCAAAGCTTCGAGAATAGGCATACACGCACACACGAACATCCGTGATGGATTACTTAATAGTAGACATTAAGCCATTGGCCAAATGCATTCGGTCTAACTTTTCGGTTCAATCGGGTTCAATTGCCAGATACAGGTGTTTCTGGAAGTGAGACCCTTTTCCGTTTCCGTATAAGAGAGGTAGACGCTATATATAGATTTTAATTAAAGGAATCAAAATGCTGGACAAGCCTGGAATTAGATAGATATTAGCTGGACGCCAACAAATGAAAGAGATACTGTTTTCCGCTAACTTTGTCTCTCTTACTATTATGTATTCACTTGAGGAATTGAATCGATCTGGCTGGCAGTTAATTTCTTGCTATTGGTGATCTCTGTTGTGCAAGTTGTAGCCCGCATGCCTACGTAGCCCAAGTAAAGTACGCCCAGAAAACTGTAGTAAGGAGGGGGGGCAAATAGTTTACTGTAGTAATAAGTAAAGGCCGGATAGGCGTTGGATGCTTGGGCAAGACATAGCCGCACGACCCATTAATTGAGAATTACTAGCAGGGCACCCATCAAATTACTAGCACGGCATCCTCTAACTATAATAGGTTTAGCAGGGCCTGGCAAAAAAGAGGTGGGCCTGATGGTCCGTACACCAAATTTTTATGCACAGTATACCAAAGTGCTCTCTTAACTGCTATAACCTACTAAAAGTCATAC
>Ga0247782_1000699_pt1 | contig 10351 bp, 8 predicted proteins | sample UWRJL019104C5_FD_179928 | JGI IMG/M metagenome (GOLD analysis project Ga0247782, IMG submission 179928) | Plant litter microbial communities from Arlington Agricultural Research Station in Wisconsin, United States - UWRJ-L019-104C-5 | ecosystem: Environmental > Terrestrial > Plant litter >...
TAAGTAGGGGAAGACAAGCGTCAGCACAGATGAGCTGTCATGAAGAGTCCTACGTTGTCAAGAAATGAAATGTACGGGATGTTGACGATGCTACAGTCATGCCTAGTCTTATCAAGATTTTGCTGGATCTTCAGGGACGTATGCGCAGCTGTAACCCCGCGGTTGCTCAGATAGACTCTCAGCGCATAGGAGTGGAATTTGCCGAAAGCAGAATGCCGTACCCCGCTACATAGTAGGAGCTAACCTAGTGTAGCTCTTAGGAATGGATCCTTGTTGGTGCCATTGGTTCCAGGGTGAAAACATCATTGGATAGCGCTTAATATGTCAGTAATAAGCGATTAAGCGCGACCAGGGAGCTCCAAGTAAGCACCATGTACCTATGTACTTCGAAATGATCCGAGCTTCAGCCGTAATAGTGATGACATGTCCAAGTTGACTTGAAGTTATCATGACATCCATACTCATCTACGCACAACTAAACACGACCACGCGTGAATCCCAGTGGACAGTCGGAAGGACAGCTAGATAACCATCCAATGGATTACCTAACATACCTTATCAATTACGAATTAACTTGATCAGCCCGAATTTCTTCTAGTACCGGAACAACCCCATATCTTGCTGCGTTGGGAGATTTTCAGCTGGCTCTCCATGTTCATTGAACCCTAGTGTTTATGTACAGGCGATAACCGTGGATCCAAGCGCCTGATATAAATATGACAAGTACGCAAGCTGGCCAAATTAGCCATGCCTTGGTTGAGTTCTCTTTACACGGCGTGTTCCCCGAAGAGGGTGTTTCCTCAACGCGCATGGTAGTTGACCATCTCGGTCCCGCTCTCGAGTCCCTAGCTGCAGCCAAATTCCAGCTTGAGGTTCGTCTCTTGAAAGCCCTGTTTTTTTGTATATGGATGCTGATGTTAGCTCTGTCAGGCCGATATTCACAAGATCAACGAAGAAACCGCCTCGGACGTAAGCCAGTGGGTCGCAAACGCAAAGTCACTCGAACACGACATCAACCGAACGCGGACCTGGGCGAACGAGATTGTACGAAGGTCGGAAGCCCCTGACGTATCAGGGCAGACTATCCGCGACGCCGAAGACAGAGTTGAATTCCTCAGGCGCGAATCGGCGTACAACGAACAACTGTATCATGCTTTAAACAGCATAAAGGGCGTGAACCAGCTCCTGGGTGAAGTAGAGTTAGCGCGAGACGAGAGACGAATACTGCAATCACTCCGTCTATTAGAGCGTGAGTTTCAGACTAAGGGATGAGATGTGAATGCCGTCCACTGATAATGATACTCAGAATCATGGACTGCCCTCGACAATATTCCAGTTAGCAAATCATGTCGCGTTATGAGACTCTTGGATATCCGGGCTTTCGAGCTCAAGTCGGCTGTACACGATGTATTTGATCATGTGTGGAGCTCACTCGTGCAAGTGAACGCGTCTACTAGTCAAGTGGCTGTGTTCAGCACACGCGAAGGTAAAGTGGTGTTCCGCTACGTAGGCAAAGCAAGCATCGCTAACCCCGCGTAGATGAACAAATGAGTCTCGCTGATGCAGTTATCGGGCTCAAAGCGTATAAAGAAGTTGACCAAAGGATGGCAGTGTTATGGAATGAACTGGACCAAGTCCTAATTCGCCCGAGGACTGCTTTCGGAAGTGGAAATCTACCTGCCATCCGTGTGGAAAATGTAAGGTTCCTTGTCTTGTTCTCGGAAATTCCGCTGACACTCCATAGTCATCTTTGGCTTTGAGCGGCGTAGCGGACAAGTCCGTATCGCAACTCTTCCAAGACTTGGGAATTGTGCTCGACTATCTCTCTGAACGTTTACCAGAAGAGCTAGTCTATTCCTTTTCGAACGTCATGATGCCTGACCTTATACCACGCATTATCTCTGATTGGCTAGAGCCCGCTGTCCCAACGTCTTTGGAAGACGTGGATGAGTTTCAGAAGATCATTGATGCTACTGGAATCTTTTGCGACCGCCTCAAGAAGCTCAAGTTTTCAAGTTTTGACGATCTACAGGAATGGGTACAAAACGTGCCAAGGGTTTGGCTTGCTAAGTGCAGGGAAACTGCGTTAGACTCGATAAGAACGAAACTCTCACAAGGATTGGGTGATCCGAAAGAAATTGAGCGGGTCGAGACACAAACTGTGTCTCAAGAGGAAGGAAAGAAGTTCGCGCTAAATAATGCCAACCCAACCAATGGCGAAGGTTGGGATGCTGCATGGCAGGATGAACAACCGTCAAAAGACACCAAGACTAAGGACGAAGACGACGGTGCCGACGCTTGGGGATGGGGTGACGATGATGAGGCTGAGGAAAATCCTGCCACTATCGCCGAACCCAAACAGGATGATCCAAATGACGACGCAGACGTTGCAGAGGCGTGGGGTTGGGGAGACGAAGATATCGCAACAGACATGACAGAAAATCACGCGGTCGAGAACAAGAAGTCGCAACAGCCCCCTTCGACCCAGGAATTGACATTAAGGGAGACATACAATATATCCTCAATGCCTGAACCTGTTCTAGCGCTTATAACAGCTATACTAGAAGACGGGGCCCTGTTAGTCGGGTATGTTTCTTACAGACTCTATATCAGATCCATTGGTACTGATATCTTATCCAGTAGCGAGGGTAATGCGATGGCCCCTGCAGCACCCGGATTATTCTCCCTGCCAACGTTAGTGTTGGCAATGTTCCGAGCGGTATCACCATACTACTATTCTCTAGATCCTAACGGTAGCATGTAGGTTATACCCATCTTATATTATCGGCAGTATTGACGTCATAGGTTTCTCTACAACGACGTGATATATCTTTCGGAGCGACTGTCAGAAATCGCCAGTAACTGGAAGACGAGAGACGATCTGGTCCCCCGAGCAAAATCTATGCTCCGGTTGGATAACGATATCAAAGCATTACAGTCATTTGCTGCGCGTGCGTACGCGTCCGAGATGGCTACTCGCCGCACGATTTTGCGTGACTTGCTCGGGGGATCTCAAAATCTGCTTCAGCAAGACGGTTTAGGATCTTCCGAGTTAGAATCACAAGTCGATAATGCCACTGCCTACGTCCGCTCGACTGCCACAGCTTGGTCCAAAGTATTGGCCAAATCAGCCTGGAGCCAGGCGGTAGGTTCTCTGGTGGACACAATTGCGTCGAAGCTTATTTCCGACGTGATGGACCTGGCCGGTATCGGCCAAGATGAAGCTTATAACATTGCTAATCTGATCGCACGCGTCACGGAGCTGGATGATCTGTTCCTCTCTCCCGACGCCGGAAAAGACGCCATCCCAGCTACGGCAGAGTATGCTGCTAGCTGGCTGCGACTGAAATATTTAAGCGAAGTATTACAGAGCAATCTCCAAGATGTTAAATTTCTGTGGATGGAAAGCGAGCTCAGCCTCTATTTCACCGTCGACGAGGCTGTGGACCTGATTGGGCTCAGCTTTGTAGATAACGCAAGAACTAGGGAGGTCGTTCGGGAAATTCAGGGTAACCCTCATCCTCGAAGTTAGGCTTGATCAGAAGTTGAGGGTTCCCCAGAAAACTGGACATATATCAAATGTAGCCCAGAGTCAAGGCTAGCGGGCCGATGGCTAAGATATCATCATAGCGACAGCTCTAAAACGGCTTCGGCCCGGAGGCTGTTTTTATACCAGGGAAGCTGGTAGTTGGTAACAGTGCCTGGGTAACAGTGCCTGGGTAACAGTGCCCGGAACAACACCAGTGGAGGAACGTATGGATGTAATATCCCATTAATGAAGCTCTACCGCCGACTTCCTCAGTAATGGTCAATGTTGTATAGCACAGTGCATCTTCATGAAATGAGTAGGTGGCCCCCATGAGTTCGGTTTCAGCCAAGTTTGGCGACATGTGCACCGCAAACTGGAATTAACCAGTCCAGCCTCAAGCGAGAATATCTAGCAAAGATTGTCGTCGGTGGCCAGCAGATATATTATATAAAGCAATGAGATGTTCCAGGTTCACTTCAGGTGGATTCTAGCCAATCACTATTGGTTGAGCCTGGCACGCCTGGATACTCAAGTAACTATGTCGCAACAGCCGACGCCAATGGGGCGAACTGCTGCGACAACGCGGGATCTTGTATTGCATACATACTGCAAACTTCGAACACCAACCAGGTGCATCCCGCGCAACCTGGCGAAATAAAAGGAAGCGGTTTCCTGCAAGCGCTTACTTGAATTACAACACAGATGATTAGTAACAGCATCAACCTGAAGCCAATCCCCTGCTGCCGTGTCGTCGCTCTTTTCCCCAAAAGCAGTGTTGACGTGTCCGGCATGACGGATCTGCGACGAACTGCGCCTCCGTTTTTTCGTCTTTTTCGCCGGTCGCCCAGCCGGCCCTAGTTTCATCAATGCCTGGCCGGCATTTACCACATGACACGATACATGTCGAATTAAATTCGAAGTCAAATCAAATCGAATCGGTAACAAAGACCAGGCCGCGCGCAGATCATTAGGTACGTGTGGTATAGACCGTACGGTGCTATACGCGGAAATTCTCGCCAAAAATTACTGCTTTCTGACCGATAGTATTCTGTGTTACAAGTGAGGGACAGCGGGTTGTAGTACAACCAATATACTTAGCAGAGATATATAAGATGAAGAGATCCGTCGAAATGAAAATACAGTCGAATCTTTTCATCTCATTCTTTCATCCTCGTCATCATCACCACGCTCATTCGGTTTTCTTACTCGGATCGTTCATTTTTCTCGTCTACGCTCTTTAATACTAGTTATTAACGACCCGGTGTCGTCTTCCTTTTCGCTTCATTATATACAGCCGTTCTATTCTTTTAAAACGAGTAAACGTCAAAATGGTTCGCGTCAGCATCCTCTTTACCCTTACTTGTAAGTCTTTTTCTTTTGCCTATCTATTGCATTACCTTCGTCACTTGTGTTCGCCATCTAGGCCCGCGTCGACACCTGGAAATACATCATGAATCTCGTCTATGCTGCATACCTCGTGCTGCTTAGTCGCGGTCAGGAATAGGGAACTATGAAGATATAACATAGATACACACCTACCTACTTAGACAAAAGCCCAAACAAGAAAACGAAAAGCACCATCATCAACTTCTCCAACCCCGATTTCTCTAACAAGGAGAGATAACGGACTAACTAAAAACCGAACAGTCGCTCTCACGGCATTCTCACTAAGCCCCAACAACGCCGGCGCCCGTGACGTCGGCAACGGTCAGGGCGCTCAGTTCACGACGGGCGGGTGCATCGACGACTCGGACTGCCAGTCAGCGTGCTGCGCGGGAGGGGCCACGGCCGCTGACGGCAGCGGCGGCGAGGTCGGCATCTGCAGTGCTGAGGCCGCTTCCTTGCAGAATGGTAAGACCGGCTGCGGCTTCGTCGACCCTAACGCGGCTGCTACACTCGCGGCTGCGCAGGCTCAGGTCGAGAAGCAGGGGTTCTAAGATATAGACACCTTGAGGGAAATGTGGAGGAGAAGTTTGTGTGCGGGGCGGATGGGTGTATAGGATAGGTTTGACTGGGCAGGAGTAATAAAAAGGAAAGATAACTCGGACACTTGCTGCTTTGTTTTGCTCAAGAGTCGAACTTGCTATTCTGTCAGCTTCAACTGATCCCATCTCAAGTCTAAGTGGACATAAAACATGTCCGATGAACGAAATGTCACCCTCTCTCTACCCGCACAACACAAAGACTTTTGCAATTTGTGTGCGTGACTGTGTGACTGTGTGACTCAAAGACCGGTGCCTATCATAGCCAAGCCTAATACGATTCATTCATGAAGCCTCGTCTTTGTAGGATAGTGCTGACTAACCTCTATCATAGCCCCTATGAAGTAGAAAATGGGTCGGGGGCAACTTCGTGGTACTCCGTAAACATGACACTTAACGTCGGTATTTGTTAAGCTGTGACATTAACTTTACACATTTTTCTGGGCTTTAGTAGCATATGACTAACTTACACGTATTAAAGTTAGGCAAGCAAGGAAACACTAACTACCTCCTACTCCCTGAGTGGTATATCTAAACCATGGCTAACATAGAATTCAGTTTCGCTTCTAAAATGTTGTACTCACAATCAAATAAGTGCCATGTCGGACTATCAACTCCATGATAACTGTTGTGTTTTTTCTCTCCCCAGGTAATCGTACAAGATATGACTCGACAGGTGAACACCTTAATCTTGAGCCGCGAATTTATCTATTTATGCGTAGATGACCTGTCTAATTCTTAACCTAATAAGGGCATGAGGTTCTCAATTCAAGTCTAAAAGGTTTGAGCGTCTCGTTAGTCAGCTAAGGGTATCATTCGAGCCTGCCTTCCTGATTCCCTGTCTAGCTCACTATGCCATCGCAAAGATAGTTCATCACCACATTTTCGTTATTCTAAGACAATGGCTGTACTTTGTAACTGGGTACCTACTGAGCCACCGTCACAAAAGCTACTTCTATCTTTCCTTATAAATACCATTTGGTATTACACTAAATCAGCCATCTGTATATATATAACAAAGGAGGCTATTATACAGGTATACTCACCCCACGACGAAGATACATTTGAGAGATAGTCAGTTATAGAAAGACAACAAGAATGTTCTATTATTCTAACTACTATACCTTGACTTGACTTCCTTGTTTCTATCTGGTATCGTGTAGAGAAATAGTCACGTATTTCTTATCCGCCTACATCAGCCCTATCTACCAAAGCCATGAATAACGAAAAGCTCACCCATACCTCTGGAACAGAGCTAAAAGGGCGAACTTGAAAACAGCCGCAACGTAGTTACAATCTCAAAAATAAGCATCCTCACCAAGTGAGTAGGTCAGGTAATCCCAGAACACCGGCGCCCACCAAGGACCTTTCACCAACATCTTTGATGATCTTATGTAGCATAGCATACCATGCCATACCTACCTAATCTACTTAAACATATCACAACAACAACAACAACAACAACAACAACACCAAAAAAACAAAACAAAACAACAAGCTCTCCACTTCCCAACCTCCACCCTCTCCTCCCTTATCACCTCTCGGGCCGTCCCTATCTAGTCTCTATTCTCATTTGACTTTACACTTACATACCCCACGGACGGGAAAGGATGATGAACCCATGTGGGCACTGCAAAACTACTGCACTCCTTAACTTTAACTTAACTTTAAAACCCTTTACATCCACAGCAAAGCAAAATCCTTATTTCCACATGCAATCCATGCAATGCGCGCGTGGCTTCGGGTCGGAAGATGAGAACCCGCTAATACCTTACATTACATTACATTACCTATCCGAGGCATGTACCTACATATGTATGTTGGTACGAACTTTGAGTAGATAGAAAATAATAAGCATAATCTTTTGGGAAAAAAAAAAAAAAAAAAAAAAGGCTTTGCATAGAGGCGTAAGGTGATGGGAAGTGAATTAAGCCTCATTGCGAAGTACCTAACCTAGGTTAGATAAGGAAAAGGGGGTCTTCCCGGTCGAAATAAAAAAGGGGCGTATAGGTATTTAATACTTAGTATAAGCCACAAGCAGTGCCCCCGATCTAGTAGTACTTAGGTAGGCTAAGGTAGACAAGTAGCATGTTCACTCGAGTGGTATAACGACACAGCAGTCAATCGAGCCGTACGGAAAAGGCACAGGTCTGTCCTTACTAGGAGTTATACAAGAGCCGTCACTGAGCGAGATAGTAAGCGAAGACGGGTTCGATAAGCACGCCTACACCCGGGAACTAAGTTGATGCACTCCCTCGAATTAGACACATGAAAGGCATGTTCGGATTGGTAAGATTTCTTTTCGGCTGAGCGAGCTCACAGTCAGGAAACTCCCTTGATATCAGTCCCTAACCAGAAGGTCCTTCTACCACCGCTCTAGCCATCCCGCAGACAACACATGCACATTAGTTTTGTAGCCCTCCGAACCTTTTCAATCCGTTTAGAGTACACTCATGCTCCGATCTAGAAAGAAGGAGAATAGTAAGGCCGAAACCGCAGCGAGGGTATTTGTTTCGGCCGATGCAAATTCAAACGCGCTGATGAAACGAGATGTTGATGAACGACCGTGTGGTGCTGGCTAACATGTACGCCATAATCTTCCTTTTGTTTTCTCATTTCGACCGACCCCTGCATATATCCTGTACCAAGATAAAAAGAAAAGGAAAAGAGAAATCGACCAATTCAGAGCCAACACTAGTTTAGGGAGTAGAAGACGTCAACTTCATGATAACGCAAGAAAATTTCGGCCATGGCTGGGTAGTGGGACAGTATAAATCGTCGCGAGGTATCGGAAATCGTCATATTTCTGTCTCATCCCTTGTATTCCAGTTGTGTCAATAGACTTCTTAGTCTGGGTTTGCAATGAATAGCCGGCCAGAGCTAAGGGTCATTGTCCTCTCGTCCACACTTCCTCTCCGCTTCAGCTCTTCAGGATTTTTAACACTCTTTTCTCTCGTCAGGGCCGCGTTCAATAAGCTATTGCTTGCAAGTTTGGCAGCGCCAGATGTGCTCAGTTCCGGCAAGGCATCTGCCCTCTCGGCGCTGCTACCGCTATGGGTGCTAGTCGCTCGCTCGAGACGCTCCTCACCGGGCTTGTATTCAGCATCGTCCAACATGCTACCCCGTTCGGGGGTGTCGTTTGGACTCCAGCGCTTGCCGCTCTGACCGATGCTTCCCGATGTGCGATATGGCACGCCGCGACGGCCGCTAGCCGTGCTGCTACGCCCGCTGCTCCCCGTCCTACGGTGATGTAGCCGGCTCGTAGACACGTCATCCTCTTCGCTATCTTCGCCCTCGACTTCGGTGGCACTTAACCGTAGGGGCACGCCACCGACACCAATGTAGTTGTTCTCGGGGGTGTATCCAACAACGCCCGGTTTGCCATGGTGCCGGAACTTAGTCACGACCTTACCAGGTCCACTAATTCCCGTAGAGGTCCGAGTTTGGCTCGAGCGTGTTATTACCTCCTGGGCAGCCCTCTGTTTGGCAGCGCGCTGTTGGGCAAGTTGGCGCGGGTCCTCGGGTTGTGCACGGTCGCACCATACCGTAGCCTTTTGTTTGCGGAGCAGGGCGACGTAACTAGTCTGTTGATTGCTAAAAGATCTTGACGACGTACTTCGACGAATGTCGGTGTAGGCAGATTGTTGTTGGTTACTGGACGTCGTGCTAAATGTATTGACCGAAGGCGAGCGTCGGGCATGGCCTATGGACGGCTGGGGTTGCTGTAAGTGGGTGGGCATGGGAGCGCTATGTTGTGGTGGTGGGTATGGTTGCGGTTGGAATTGCTGGGCTGGAAATATGCCTGAAGAAGTTGTTCTCGTTCTCGAGTGAGAATAAGAAGGTGACGTCGGGTCGAGAGGTCGCCTTCCTGCACTATGGTCTGGTGCAAACATGACAGAGGAGTTGGGGGCTCGTCGACCCTCCCTCTCGAAGTGCTACAGTCGCTTAGGTGTAAGGCTTCTTTGTCAGGCAGAGAGCGTAGGGAGCGTAGACAAAAACGTCGGCAAGTGTGGGTTGTTGCGCGCTCTTTGTATCCTACTCGGCAAGCTCGTTCGACTTGGATAGTACTTGGGTCCGTACGCCCGGAGAGCGGTTACTGTGGTATGTAAGATTCGGGTATAATCAAAGTCGGGCTGTTTCTGTGTTGGCCAGTTCGTGAAAAGAGGAGGGGGAAAAAGAGAATTGCGATGGATAACAGTGATGGAACCGGCCAACAGTTAGGAGGGTGGGAGAATTGGTTAATAGATATGGAAAATGGAGAGAAGCAAAAGATAACAGTAGCTACTAGGCTGTCGTGTTACCAATACGAACGCAGAAGAATGTGGCATGCGGCAATCATGGCCTGGGTAGAAATGCAGATGTTGTCAAGGGCAAGCTGAACTGGACAGGCATTTGAAGGCCTGACCGGGAGTGGTTCTCTAACGTGCACACAGAACGTACCTCGCTTGTTATGCGGTCCTTCTTTCGCGAGCTGTCGCTATGGGCTGGCTGTTGCACTGTGCCCTCGAGAGGTGTGTATGGGAGTAAAAGAAGATATGAGAGATATGTGGTTACAGTGGTGGTTGGTTGTTTTTGTTCTACTGTCTTGGAAAGAAGACGAGGACGGAGGTGACAGCAGCGGCTATGGGAATAACAGGGCTTGGACTTGTCTGGTACCTATCCTATTGAACTGAGGGCTGCGCTGTAACCTTAGTCACTCTGAGTGATAGGTAGGTCCTAATGTATGTACTGCGGGACTGGGCGTAGGTACCTGAGGTACCTTCAAACAGGTGGGCTGCGAGGTGTGATAAAAATGGTCCCAGGTCTGCCGTAGTGCTAGTGGGGGGGGGGGGGGGGGGGG
>Ga0247782_1000700_pt1 | contig 10350 bp, 15 predicted proteins | sample UWRJL019104C5_FD_179928 | JGI IMG/M metagenome (GOLD analysis project Ga0247782, IMG submission 179928) | Plant litter microbial communities from Arlington Agricultural Research Station in Wisconsin, United States - UWRJ-L019-104C-5 | ecosystem: Environmental > Terrestrial > Plant litter >...
AGGGTTTGTAATTCTCATGTACTGGCCTGAAATCTTAAAATCAGGATACTGATTGTTTTTGGTGTTATCCAGGTCAAGTTTAGATGTGGCTACCTTAGTGTCGGCAAGGTTAGCCTCGGTACTTTTTGTAACTGCAAGCGATATCGCCTCGTCCAGCGAAAGTGGTTTCTTTTCCTGTGCCTGTAGGGCAAGTGTAAAGAGTAGGAGGCCGCCTGGCAGTATGTGCTTAATTTTCATGTACTAAAAGCGCTTTAATGGTTTGTTTAATGTGAGCGGTAAGCTCGTTGTCTATGTAGTTCTCATAAGCTTCTTCTGTGCTTATGTCGATAAAATTCTCAAAAAACATACGGTTCATCTGGAAGTGTACCAGTGTGCCCATAATGGTTGCCGGGATAAGCATAATGTTTACATCTTTCCTGAAAATGCCGCCGTCCATACCTTCCTGAATAATTCTTTTAAAGGCCTCAAGGTTTTGGGTCTTGATATCTATAAAAGCCTTCATATCCATAATTCTTTTTTTTGTGGAAAGCTCAAAATGCAGTATATGGTACATGCATTTATTTTTATTGATCCGGGATATGTAAAGGTCTATAAGGCGGTCAACTTTTTCAAGCGGGGAGAGGTCTTCTCTTGAGATATTTTCGAGTTGCATTTTCATGCCCGATGTGCGGTGGATTATTAGTGCTTCAAGGAGCTTTTCTTTAGAGCCGAAGTAGTACGATATCATAGCGATATTTACATTGGCTTCTTTTGCAATTGTCCTGATGGAAGCGCCGTCAAACCCTTCTTCTGCAAACAGCTTTTCGGCTGCCAGTAGTATATCAGTTTGTTTGTCGTTAAACTCCGTCATTTTTTATTCGCTGTTAATTATGGTACAAAGTTAAACACTTGTTTAAATTAAACGTTTGTTTAATGTGAGTATTAACAGTTTCTTAACAAAAAACGTTTTCGAAAACAATCATAGTATTTATCTATAGTTAATGTTTATATATTTGTTATTCAGTTATATTATGTATTTTATATAAACTATAAGTTTAACTATTAAATTTCATTTATCCAATTTGATACTATCTGCTTACCTTGAGGTGTTAACACTGATTCAGGATGAAATTGTACCCCCTTTACATCAAAAACACGATGCCTTAGCGACATGATGCTTCCGTTGTTATCTATAGATGTTACCTCTAAAATATCAGGAAAGTTAGCTGTGTCAACACTCCAGGAATGGTATCTGCCAACTTCAATTTCATCCCCCATTCCCTTAAAAAGCGGTTCGTTATTTACTGTAATTTTTATGGTTGCGGCAACACCATGATATACTTCTTTAAGGTTAATTAATTGCCCTCCAAAAACCTCTCCGATAGCCTGCTGTCCAAGACATATTCCAAGGATGCTTTTTGTAGATGCGTACTCTTTAATGATATCTTTTAAAAGTCCTGCTTCATCGGGTATTCCGGGACCGGGAGAAAGAAGGATCTTGTCGTAATATTTAGGTTCGTTAATATCAATTTCGTCATTTCGTAGCACAGTAACCTTGCAGTCAAGGGCTTCCAGGTAGTGTACAAGATTGTATGTAAAGCTGTCGTAATTGTCTATAACCAGTATATTCTTCATGAGTAGGTAATAATTATGGCACAAATGTATGAAACATATCTGCTGAAATACTATTGTTATAAATCTACTAATTTAGTAGACTATTGAGGTTTTTTGACTATTTTTGTTAGGCAATAAAATAAAAATCATGAAAAGTTTAATCCAGAATACTATTGCTTGCATGTGTTGCCTTTATAATAAAGAAGCATTTGCTGTGGCATAAATTTGGGTTTAAACCTTATTAAATAACTGCAAAAGCTTCTCGTAATCGGGAGGCTTTTATTTTTCACATTAACTATGAAACACGCTGTTTATACTGCAAATTATTTAAAAGCAGGACTGTTACCTGACCGTTGCAGGACCGAAAACTGGATCGAAGAATTCTTTAAATGGCTTTTTTGTATAGGTGAAGAATATGCCGATTATGGCTTTTTTCTGGCGAAAGAAAAAGAGCTTGAAGAAGAGCTTTGTTACCTGCTTCATTTAGCAGGATTAAATACTGATAAATCAAATTCATTTGTCTCATTATTAAAATATAAAGTAAATATACTTCATCAAAAACTTGAAGATGACCTAAAGGCTATTTTTGAGTATGACCCGGCGGCAAAATCACGCGCTGAAGTGCTTATTTCATATCCGGGTTTCTTTGCTATTTCGGTATACCGCATTGCGTATGAGTTCTGGCAAAACAGCATTCCATTATTACCAAGAATGCTGAGTGAATATGTTCATGGTAAGACAGGGATCGACATTCATCCGGGAGCTGAAATAGGCGAGCGCTTTTTTATAGATCACGGTACCGGTATTGTAATTGGTGAAACCTCGCGTATTGGCAATGATGTAAAAATATACCAGGGCGTAACGCTTGGGGCACTTAGCGTAAGCAAGGCAGAAGCATCGATAAAACGACACCCAACAATTGGAAATGATGTTACCATTTATGCTAACGCAACCATTCTGGGTGGTAACACAAGTATAGGCGATGGTAGTATAATTGGCGGAAATGTTTGGGTTACTAATTCGGTTCCTGTCAATTCCCTTGTCTATCATAAAAGCGAAATAACAATTAAAACAAGGGACACTTTCCCTGAACCATTAAATTTTGTAATCTAAAATTCACCATATATGAAAGCACAAAGCATTTTAGAAACTATAGGCAATACGCCACATTTACGTTTAAATAAATTATTTCCTGATCATAATGTATGGATAAAACTGGAACGAAATAATCCGGGAAACAGTATTAAAGACAGGATTGCACTGGCTATGATTGAAGATGCCGAGGCTAAAGGCATCCTGACGAAAGACAGTGTTATTATAGAGCCTACATCGGGTAATACAGGCATTGGCCTCGCACTGGTTGCAGCTGTCAAAGGGTATAGAATTATCCTGGTAATGCCTGAAAGCATGAGTGTAGAGCGCAGGAAACTGATGTCTATTTACGGAGCAGAGTTTGAGCTGACACCGCGCGAAAAAGGGATGAAAGGCGCTATTGAAAGGGCAGCAGAACTTACTGCCAGCACTCCGAATGGATGGTCGCCAAGCCAGTTTGATAACCCGGCTAATGTTGAGGTGCACAGAAAAACCACAGCAAAAGAGATACTGGACGATTTTCCTGATGGTATAGATTATTTAATTACCGGTGTTGGAACCGGAGGGCATATAACAGGTGTAGCGGCTGCTCTAAAAGAAGAACTGCCGGATTTAAAGGTATTTGCTGTTGAACCCGAATTATCGCCTGTATTAAGCGGAGGAAGCCCTGCGCCACACCCAATCCAGGGAATAGGGGCTGGTTTTATACCATCGATCTACCAAAGTAGCTTGATTGACGGGGTAGTGCAGGTTGGTAAAGATGAAGCTTTTGAATTTGCCAGGGAAGCTGCAAAAAAAGAAGGACTGCTCGCAGGTATCTCTACCGGAGCATCATTAGCGGCAGTAAGTAAAAAACTTGCTGATATTCCGAAAGACGCTATTGTGCTGACATTTAATTATGATACAGGAGAACGTTATCTCTCTATTGAAGGACTTTTTTAAGAAGTAGCTGAGGTACTGGAGGTCTAGGTTGTAATAGTATGCTTTTTTTTAAAATAAAGTGCTAAAGCCCTAAGATAATAAACATCTCAATGATTTATAAAAAACAAAAACCCACGCACTGCGTGGGTTTGTTCAATTTAAATATCTGTAAGATATTAGAATACAAGGTTTACAGTTAAAGTAAACTCATCATAGATAGCTTTGTCACCAATGCTGTCAAAGAAGCTTTTTGAACCGTAAGTGATATCATATTTAGTTCTGTCAACTTTAAAAGTAGAAGTAGCAGAATTTTTAGCTACAGCAAGATCAAAAGTTATTGGTTTAGTGATTCCTTTTATTGTAAGATCACCAGTTACAGTGTAAACACCTGCAGATTTAAGTTTTACAGATTTAAAAGCGATTTTAGAAGTAGCAAATTTATCAGTACCGAAGAAATCAGCAGCTTTTAAGTGACCTTCCAGTTTTTCTTTTCCTTCACCAGCTTTAAGGTCAGTTACCTGTACAGATGTCATATCTACAGTTACGTTACCACCTGTAAGTTTATCAGCTTTAAAAGTAAGAACACCGTCTTTAACGTTGATTGTACCTTCGTGTTTTCCTGTTACTTTTTCACCAACCCAGCTGATTTTACTTTTCGCAGCGTTGATTTTTTTGTCTTGTGCGTTAGCTGTAATGGTTACAAACGCTACTAGTGCAATTGCAATTGTTTTAAGATTCTTCATTGTTTTTAAAAATTATTTTGGGTTATTAAAATTTACTAATTAAAGGGTTACGAATAATTCGTCTTTTGGTTTTCTTACTTTAACGGCATGCTGCATAGCATCTTCTTCGTGCCTGTAACCTACAGCAGCAATAACAGCAGCATTAAGGCCAAGTTTGTCTAAGCCTAATATTTTGTTTAGTTCTTCTGCATTAAAACCTTCCATGGCCGTAGTGTCTATATGTAGTAGTGCAGCAGCGTTTACAAGGGTAGAAAGGGCAATGTATGACTGTTTTGCAGTCCATATGTTTTTTTGCTCTTCGGTAAGTCCGCCTAAAAATCCTGAGATGTAATCGCTAAAACCTTTAATACTTTCTTTAGCTACACCTCTTATCTGGCTTATATTATTAATGTATGCCTCAACCTGAGCATCACCTACATTAAGTTCGTTAGCAAAAACAAACACTGCAGATGAATCCGCTATTACATTCTGGTTGTTACCGCCTGCTGCAAGCTTGATCTTGTCTCGCATCTCCTGGCTTTCAATAACAAATATCTTGTAAGGCTGTAGCCCTACGGAAGAAACACTAAGCCTAACTGCTTCTTTAAGCGTTTCAAGGTCTACGTTAGATACTTTCTTAGAAGCATCGTATTTTTTAGTGGCATATCGCCAGTTAAGGCTATCTATATAGTTTAACATTTTCTGATATTTATTTATAGTGTCCTGTATTTTTCTAACAGGTTATTTAATTGTTCAAGTTCTTCAGAGGTAAGATTTGCAGCAAAACGCTGTTCATGCTGATCTACAATAGGGTCAAGAATTTTTAATATATCCAAACCGGTTTCGGTAATCATTACCTCCATTTTCCTTCGGTTTTCTTCGCAAACTCCTCGGGTAACAAGGCCTTTAAGTAACAGTTTGTCTACCAGTCGGGTAGTGTTACTTGTTTTCGCAACCATACGTTCCTGTATAACACCCATATTTACGGGCTTACATTTCTGGCCTCTCAAGATCCTTAAAACATTGAATTGCTCGGGAGAGAGATCATGGCTCTTTAGTACTTCGTTAAATTTTTCACCAGTAACATTTTGTGTGTACAGAATATTTAGCAATACTTTCTTTGCGAGGGGCATGCTACCAGTCGATTTTATAATATCTTCTATTTTCATATTTGTAATTACAAAATTTGTATGTACAAATGTATATAGATTTATGGTTGTACATACAAATGATGTGTTAAAATTTTCTTAATTTTTTTTTGATGCGTATTTAGGGCTTAATTTTAGTGGATTAAAGATAACAAATAGAGTCTATGAGATTATACAAAAATAAAGCCATTTTGGTAATGATTGCCGGAATACTTCTGGCATCGTGCAATCAAAAAGCGGCATCGGAAACTCCGGCAGTCGCCGAAGAACCTGCTGCACCTGTAGCAGAAATAAATGTATCAGTACCGCCAACGCCATTAAAGGTATATACTAAAGATGGTGTAAGCGTTAAGGCTTATGACTTTGATAAGCTGGAATATTTTCTTAAGCAGAAAAACGATACTACTTATGTGGTTAACTTTTGGGCCACATGGTGTGTACCGTGTGTAGAAGAGCTTCCCCATTTTGAAGAACTGAACGCTAAATATAAAAAAGACAAAGTAAAAGTAATGCTGGTAAGCCTTGATATGTTCAAGATGGTTGAGACCAGGCTACTGCCTTTTATTAAAGAAAAGCAGCTAAAAAGCGATGTTGTTTACCTTAGAGATCCTGACCAGAATACATGGTTGCCTAAGGTAGATTCTACATGGAGTGGAGCCCTGCCGGCAACCCTTATATATAATAAGGACAGGCGTAAGTTCTATGAGCAGTCGTTTACCTATGCCGAGCTGGAAAAAGAAGTAAGTAATTTTAAATAAATATAGACCAATGAAAACAATAAAAATTTTTGGAGCAGTTATGCTTGTTACTTTTTTAGCTGCATTTACTACTAAACCTGCCGAGGGCTATAAAGTAGGGGATATAGCAACAGATTTCAGCCTTAAGAATGTGGATAACAAAAACGTAGCTTTAAAAGAGATTAAAGATGCTAAAGGTTACATCGTTGTGTTTACCTGCAACCATTGTCCGTATGCCCAGGCATATGAGGACAGGATCATTGCCCTTGACAAAAAATACAAAAAACTGGGATATCCTGTTGTAGCCATTAACCCAAACAATCCTGAAAAGCAGAAAGATGACAGCTTTGCTAAAATGCAGGAAAGAGCTAAGGCTAAGAAATTTACTTTCCCCTATCTTTTGGATGAAGGACAGAAAATCTATCCTCAGTATGGAGCTACAAAAACACCTCATGTGTATATACTTCAAAAAACAGCTAAGGGTAATGTAGTAAAATACATTGGCGCTATTGATGATAACTACGAAGATGCAGCTGCTGTAAAAGTAAAATATGTAGAAAACGCTGTTGATGCCCTTGTAAAAGGTAAAGAAGTAAGTGTAAAAGAGACCAAGGCTATTGGCTGTTCTATAAAAGCATAATACCTTTGCAAAAAACAACGACAAATGAATATATCTCAGGAAGAATGGTGGGCACAGTCGCAGGCAGACAGCAATGCTGTAATACTGGACGTTCGCACTGAAGACGAATGGAACCGCGGAATTATTCCCGGAGCAATAAATATTGATATTTACAAAGGACAGGGCTTTATCTATGCTGTTGAAGAACTTGATAAAAGCAAAAACTATTATGTATACTGCGCAGCAGGTGCCCGTAGCGGACAGGCCTGCAACATAATGGGGCAGCTTGGTTTTGAGACTACTTTTAACCTTATAGGTGGTATATCCCAGTGGGATGGCCCGGTAGTAGCACCGGAATAAGCATTATCTTATACAAACAAAAAAGAGCCGTAAGGCTCTTTTTTTATGCTGTAAAATCTGTTACGATTATTTTTTCTTAGCCTTACCGTTGTTGAATTTTACTTTTTCAACTACCGGTGCAGGTTTTTTAGGGCGTTGCGGTGGGCCTTTCATCGCCGGTTTCTTTGCGGCAGGTTTTTTAGGCTTTTCAAAAGGTGCAGATGGTGCGGCAGGCCTTTCTTTTTTAGCAGCTGCTACAGCCTCACTGTTCTGGTTGATTACATCCATGGCGTTTTTAGGCGCTTCCTTAGTTCCACGTAAGTGAATGATAAGGGCATTTAAAAAGTTACGTAATACCTGGTCGCCACACTCCATAAAGTTAGGGTGGTCTTCAGCACGGAAAAAAGCACCAAGTTCGGCTTTAGATATCCTAAAGTCTACAAGTTCTAAAATTTCCACTATTTGGTCGTCCCTTAACTGAAGTGCAACACGCAGCTTTTTAAATACATCGTTATTATTCATTCTTGCTTATTTTTTTACAAAAGTAATCTTTTTATCGTGGATTTGATTAATTGTGGATTTGGTTATTCATTAATACGTCAAAAATCACCGAATTATTCAAATAACCAGGTGTAGGCATCAGTAAATTCTTTAGCCCATAGTACTTCGTTATGCCTGCCATTATGCACAATTTTTTTGTGGACTTTCTTATTATTCGTTTTAGAGTGTATGATTTCCAGCATACGGTCAAGATCAGGAATCATCTCTGTACTTTCATGATCTCCTGCCATAAAGTAAAGCCTTGCATCTATATGGGGTGTGTTAATAGTATCATTAAAAATGGCATCATTAAACCAGAAAGATGGTGAAAAGACACCTGCCTTCCCAAATACTTTAGGATATTTTAAAACAGCATAAAAAGAAACAAGCCCGCCAACAGAACTACCAAGTATAGCCGTATTCTCTTTATCCGGTTTGGTTCGGTAATTCGAATCTACGTAAGGTTTTAGTGTATTGACTACAAAATCAAGGTAAGTATCAGCCTGCCCACCGCCATATTTTTCGTTAGCGTAAGGGGTAAGTTCGTCAATACGTTTATCGCCGCCATGTTCAATACCAATTACAATAGTTTGTGCTTTTAAGCTATCCAGTTGTTCATCAATGCGCCATTCGCCGGGAAATGCTGTGGACGAATCAAACAGGTTCTGTCCATCGTGCATATACATTACGGGATATTTATGTGATTCAACACCATAATTTTCAGGTAAATAAATCCATATTTTCTTTTCATAACCCAATTGAGGGCTTTGTAATGTAAAGGAAGATACGTTCTTCGAAAAAGAAGGAGTTTGTGGGTTTGTAGTCATATAAGTAAGATACAAAATGAAAATCAGAAATTTGTGCCCCATATATTTGTTTTTTTTATTCAAAACAATAATTTAGCTAAAATTAACGATTGCAATGAACACCTACGAAGAAAAACTAAGCCTAATGACCGAAATGATCGCTTTTGCGAAGATAGATGGTAACATCCACGAAAGGGAACTTCAGTTTCTTGCGCTTGTAGCCAAACAGCTTAGGGTTGACCCCGAAACTTTTGAAAGGCTTTTTAACGATCCGGCAGATTATGTTGTCATAAAATCAGAGCATCAGCGTATAATGCAGTTCTACAGGCTGGCACTTTTAATGCAGGCCGACGGCGTATTACATGATAACGAACAGGTTGCTATCCGTGAAATGGGTATCAACATGGGATTAAGCCCGTATGCGATGAAAGGGGTGCTGAATGAAATGAAGCTTTCGCCAACCGGAATGATAGACCCCGATTTATTGCTGGCATTGTTCAGGGCACAGCAAAACTAATATACAGATGGCCCCAAATTGGTGCCATTTTTTTATATCAGAACTTATAAAGCAGTTTCAGGTCTAAATTAAAATTGAAAGCGGATGCTATCCCTGTAGTGTTAAGGTAATTATCGATTACCGGAAAAATAAAACTTTCACGTTCGTCGTAGGGGTCTTCAGTCTTATTTACAACGTTGAAAAAGCTAACATCCCTGATGCGTAGCCCTAAACCAATTGTCTGCATTAGTGATATCCTGCTTCCGAAGTTATACAATAGATTGTAATTCACGTTGAAACCGTATTTAATTCGTTTGTAGTCAGCAATATCGTACCTGTATGACATATATTCAGAAGGATCATAGTAACTCGATCGCTCAAAAGTATCAGTATGATGAATAAAGTATAATTCGAATGAAGCCAGATGTTTGAGCTTCTTTTTAGGGCGAAGGTCAAAATATACTGAGGGTCTAATCTCAAAAATCTGGTAGTCATTATTAAGCCTGTCCCTTCCACCTACATCATTAATAGTGATATCATGGTTGCCATAACCCAGCTCGACACCAAGCCATACCCTTTTGCTAATATTACGAATATACCCTACTTCCCAGCGTGGTGCCTGGCTTGCCAGGAGTGAAAATACGTTTAAAGTAATTATAGACTTACGTTGAATAGTGTCCTGAGCAGTCAAACCTTGAAAAAGCAGCATACTGAATAGTATAAAAACGATTTTTTTTACCGGCATTTTTACAACAGTGTATTTCATACTATCGGGTCGGGTTAGTTTAATTAACTGACAGCGAATGTATAAAAATACCTGATACTTTTGATTATACTATTGTTACGCTTTAAAAGTCGAGTTATCGACGTTATAAATCAATTAAGAAAAGAAACTAAATAAGTGACTTTAAAAGTTTCTCATCATTTCCACTACTAAAAATTATCGTATTCGAATTTATAGTTATCTTAAAGTGTTCACTTTCGGGGGATACTTCTCCTTTGGTGTCAATAATTTCTGTGGTATCAATCTTATTTTCAATTGGAAGAAAAGGATATCGCCTGTAAGTATAAAATGAATAAGTGATACTGTCTATTGTTGCAAAACCGTAGCTGTATCGCCTGGTCTGATAGTGTTTGCCATTGCTTTCGAGGCAATATACTTTGTCGGCCTCATAATCCTGGGAAATGACAAGGAATAGAAGGATACCTGCTAAACCAATCAAAAAGCCCACTATTAAACCACAAAACCCCAGAATTCCCCCGATTTTAAGTATTATATTTTTTTTTCGCATCAAAGTGCAGATGATTAGCGATATAAAAAAATACTCCAAAGATAA
>Ga0247782_1000702_pt1 | contig 10297 bp, 2 predicted proteins | sample UWRJL019104C5_FD_179928 | JGI IMG/M metagenome (GOLD analysis project Ga0247782, IMG submission 179928) | Plant litter microbial communities from Arlington Agricultural Research Station in Wisconsin, United States - UWRJ-L019-104C-5 | ecosystem: Environmental > Terrestrial > Plant litter >...
AATAATATATAAAATATAAAATTTTATTTTATAATATTAAAATAGCTTGGTAATATATATTATTAAAAGTATATAATAAATTATATATTTTTTAGCTTTATTAAAAAAAAAAAAAGGTTGCAACTTTTTATATAGCAAATAATTAACTTAGTTAATATTACTATATAAAAAAAATTAAAATTATAAAATATAAAATTATTTTATATATAAAATGCAAAAAGGTTATAAGCTATTAAAGCAGCTTTTATATAAAAAATCGCAAAAAAATATATAAGTAATAATTATATAAAGAAATAAAAAACTTATGCGCAACGCTATTAAATATATAGCAAGCCTAGCAATGATATGCTAATATATTAAAATAAAATAAAAACATTTATTAAATTTAATTTTAAATAGTTTAAATTAATTTTTTATTATATAATTAAGTTATAAGTGATTATTTATATAAAGGTAAAAAAAGTGGCAAATATAACTAGGTAGCAAAATATAGCCGTGGGATTTGTTAAATATTTTATATTTATAGTATTTTATGGTTATTAGTTTAAATCTAGCTTAAGATTTTTTTATAAGTTTAAAAACTAAGCCTTAACTATTAGTTTTTGCTTAGCAAAAATAACTAGCTTTAGCATAGTACTATAACAAGGAAGCCGCCACTAGGTACGTACTTGCAGCACGCACCTATAGGGTACGTACCTTAGTACGTACCGCGGCGACCGCTCCCCAAGGATTAGCCGAAGGCCTAATAAGGCCTTGCGGCCCCACACAATTAGCACACCAAATAAAAGTAAACTTCTATAGCTACTTTTTAAAATCTAGTACATTACCTTGCAACGTACTAAACCCTATCCCTTACAAGTACTTTTTATGTTAAAGTTAAGGCTATAGCAACTTTGCTTACTATTATAAGACTTATAAAAAAAGTTTATTGCTAATTATAAGCTATTTAAGCTAAATAATAATATGTTTATTTATTAATATAACAAAAATAACATTTTTTTTTAAAAAAGCTTTATATTATTAAACTTTATAATAATAATTAGCTAGCAAACTAAAAGCAAGCTTTTTTTAAACCTGCTAAGTGCTAGCTTAAATATTTAATAGTGCTAATAAAAAAATAAAAATAATATTGCTTAAACATATGCTAGTTAAATATATTAAAGCTTTATAAATATTTAAAAAAACTAAAAGTTAAGTTAAAAGCTATATAATATTAGTTTTTAAAGCTATATTTTTATATAAAAGTTTTTTTAGCTTTAAGTAAAGCAATAAATAGCTATATAAAAAAAGGCTTAATAAAAAAATAAAAAAATGTTAAAAAATATTAAATTTAAAGCGTTTTGTTAGCATGTTGCTAGCTTATTAAGTTTACTTTTTTTAAATATTATTATATTATAAATATTAGCAAAGTAATTATATAGCTTAAGCTAGCTTTATAAATAAATAATATTATTATTATGCCTTGCAAAATTTAAATAATTTTAAATAAAATTAAAATTATAATATTAATAATATAATAATTTATAATTTATTTAATACTAAAAAAAAAATAAAAATAAAAATAAAAATAATAAATTTTTTATTTTAATTAAAAGCTAAAAATTATATTTATATTATTATATAATTAAAATTAATAAAGTAATAAATTTATATATAACCTTTTTACTTTAATAGCGCAGTAGTTATGCGTTTAGCTACTGTACGCTTTTTTTATAAGCAGTTATTAATTTAAATCTAGCTTAAGCTCTTTTTGCAAGTTTAAAAACTAAGCCTTAGCTATTAGTTCTTGCTTAGTAAAAGTAACTAGCTTTAGCATAGTGCCTTTTAAGCTAAAGTTAAAGCTATAACAATTTTGCTTACTGCTATAAAACTTAAAAAAAAGTTTATTTGCTAATTATAAGCTATTTAAGCTAAATAATTATATGTTTATATGCTAATATAGCTTAAAATAATGTTTATCTTTTTTAATTACTTTATATTATTAAACTTTATAACAACAATTAATTAACAAACTAAAAGCAGGCCTTTTTTAAACTTGCTAAAAGAAAAGCTTTTTATATACTTAGTAATGCTAATAAAAAATAAAAACAAAATTACTTAAGCATATTATTAGGATTTAAATTATACTACTGTGCTAAAACGCATAAGAGCTGGCTGGTTACTAACTTGTACGCATAACGTGCACTATATAGGGGCGGGCCTATAAAGAACCTAACAAGTTCCCCCCCCTTTTAGCAAGAGATGCAGGTCCTTTTGCATATTATATACATTAACTTGCTCTTTAGGCCGCACCTTGCTATATATATAAAAAAAGCTATAACGCTTACGCCTAGTTTTAAACTAAAAGCTTTTTAAGGTCTTAGTTACATTCTTTAAGGCATTACTTATATAGTTACAAGTTAGTAAGGCTTTATAGCTAGCTAGTACGTATGCGTAACTATATGCACCCTTGCTAATAAGATATAAGCAGTGTAGTAATAAGGAGGCAACAAGACCTAGATAGTAAGCACTATTTGTTAGGATTTAAATCATACCACTATGGTAAAAGGCATAAGAGCTGGCTGGTTGCTAACTTGTACATATAATATGCACTATGTAAGGGCGGGCCTATAAGGAACCTAACACATATGCTAGTATAAGGTAATTTAAGGGTAGGTATAAATTATTATAATAAAAGTAAGATGTATTAGTAAGGCAAACATAGCTAAAGGCCATAGCAAAAAATAATCCTATTATGTGCGCGCCTTATTTAATCTTCTTATTTAATCTATATATTTTATTTATATTACTATATATAATAATATAAGCTTTTAGCTTACATTAATATGCACCCTTTACCTAAGTATATTAGCTAATTAAATATATAAAAGTTTTATAAATACTTAAACAAACTAAGAGCTAGGTTAAAAGCTAGGCAAGGTAATTTTAAAGCTATATTTATATATAAAAAGTTTTTTAGCTTTAAATAAAGCAGTAAAAAGCTATATAAAAGAGGGCTTAATATAAAAAAGTATAAATAAAAAGGAAAAAAGTTAAAGAAGGTTAAATTTAAAGTGTTTTGCTAGCGCGCTGCTAGCTTACTAAGTTTATCTCTTTTAAATATAAAAATATTATATATTATAAAATATTAGCAAAATAATTATGCAGCCTAAGCTAGCCTTATAAATAAATAATATAATTATTATTATATAACCTTTTTTATATATATTTTTAAACTTATTATTTAATTATAAATTTAATAGTATTATTTATATTATTATAATATTAAAATTAACCAAATTATAAAGTTATATATAAATAATTTTTATATAAAAAATATAAATAATTAATTTAAATATATAATTAATTTATAAAATATATTATATAAAATATTTTTTTTATTTTATAATTTAAATTTTTTATATAATAATATTAATTAAATTAATTAATTATTATATAAAAAGTTATAATCTTTTTTTAATAAAGCTAAATAATATATAATAACTAATATACTTTTTAACTATATTTAATACCTAGCTATATTTAATACTTTTTTTTTATATAAAAAACGTTTATGTACAACTTTATAACTTAGCTAATATTAATTATAAGGTGATCTAAAAGTAGGTATAAATTATTATATTATTGTAGTAAAAGTAAGATGTATTAGTATGGCAAACATAGCTAAAGGCTATAGCAAGGAACAATTTTATTATGTGCGCGCCTTATTTAATCTTATTTAATTTATATATCTTATTTATATTACTATATCTAGTAACATAAGCTTTTAGCTTATATTAATATACACTTTCTACCTAGGTATATTAGATCGTCTTAGCATAAAAAAAAACTTACTGTCCTTAATAACCTGTACTTCTTATATTTTTTATTATGTAATACTTTTATAAGGACAGCTTTTGCTTTGTTTTATTAGTATAAAAGCTTTTTTAAAAGCTTTATAAGAACGGCTGCGTTATTATAATAAGATTTTTTAAATATTAGCTTTTTTATATGCTAATTTAAGTTAAAGCTTATATTATTTTTAGTAATTATTAATTAACTTTTATAAATGCTATAAATATTTTGTTAAGTGCTACTTATTATACTTATAGCTTTATTTTTTTTATTTAATAAAATAGTTATATTTATTTTTATATTAATTAATCTAGTGCTTAAAAATATAGCTATTTTTTTATTAATATTAAAGTATTAGTTAGCTTTAATAAAACTAAGTAATAAAATAATATATTTAAAAAAATTATTTTTGCTTTAGTAAAAATATAGCTAAGCTATTAAGATTATAAAGTATATATAATAATTAGCTAAAAAGTTAAGTTTATAAGCTAAATTGCTTACCTTTTTATTATTATTTATAGCTTTGCTTTTTATTAAAAGTACTTATATAAAGAGTTGCTAAAAAAATAATATTTATTATAAAAGCGTAATAATACTTTGTTTTTTACTTTAAATTTTAGGTAATAATATGTTTTATTAAACTTTTGTTTTGCTTTAGCTGTAGCAAAATTTATTATTAAATTAACGTTTTATTATAAGTAATTATATAAGTACTTTATATTTTTAAACTGTTTTTTATTATTTTAATTAAGCAAAATATTTATTAAGCTTTATAGCTTAAAACTAAATAGCTGCTTATACAATATTAATTTAATAGCTTTTAAATATATAGTATTAAAGTTTTATTATAAAATAAAAATTAAATTTACTAAGTTAGATTTTAAATTAGTAAAATTATAAAATTATATAGCTAATTTAATAGTTTAGTTTTTTTGTTTTAAAAAATTATTACTTTATAAATAATAAGCTATTATTATTAATAACTTAGTACTTAAAGCCTTTTATATGCTTTGCTAAAAATTAAAAGTAAACTTGTAGTCTTAGTTAAATATAATACTTTATAATATTTTTTAGTTGCTTAAAAATAGTTATTATATAGCTATAGTAGCTTATTTTTTATCAATATATTTTATATTTTTAAAAACTAATAAAGTTTGTTTTAATATAAAACATGTTATTATTATTATATAGTTATAAAACTTAAAGTATAGTTTATTTTTTAACTGCTATAATATTTTAATTAACTTAACCTTTAATAAAAATAAAATAAAATTAATAGCTATAATGTATATTAGTAATAAATTATTAAGTTAAATAAGTTATAAACTATTAACTACTTTTTAATAATTTGTTTAGTTAAAGTTATATATTAAATAATATTTTATATACTTGTTTATATGCTATATTTTTTTTATATATATTATTAGGCTTAAGGTTTTTTAGCATTTTTTTTAGTTTTACGTAATATTTTTTATATTATACTATTTTTATAATTTATTTAACTATAAAATATAAAATATATTATTATTTTTATATTATATGTACTTATAAATAAGCTTATTTATAATATAAAAAAGATTAATAAGCAATAAAAAAATTTTAACGTTTTTATTAATTATTTAATACTTTTTATGCTGCAAATTATTAATTACTTACTTATACTTTAAGTTTTTATAATAAGCTTTTTTAAAAATGTTATGCTATTAGTTATTATTAATTGCTTTAGCTATATACTTTATAACGTTTAGCATTGTTAATAATAAAAAATTATTAAAAGTTATGTTTTATATAATATTTAGTACTGCTAGTTTATTAGATTGCTTAATTTTTTTATGTTTGTTTTTAGCGTTTTATAATATTTTTAAATAACTAAGCACATTAAATATAAAGTTTAATTGCTTTAAAAAATAATATACTTAATATTTATACTATAATAAATAAATAAATTAATTAATTAAATGCTTGTTAGCTTAATTAATACTTATAGTATTAAAGATTATTTGCTTTAAAATATTTTTTATTAAAGTGTAATTAATAAGTATAATAACTTGCTTACTTAATTATATTATAGTTTAAAGCTTTATAAAAGCTTATATTAAATATATAATTTTTAAAAATATAATTAATAAGTACTTTAAAACGATATAATCGCAAATAACTTTGCAAGCAAGCTAGCAAACAATTAATAAAAACAAGCGCTTAAAAGCTAACAAAAAGCGCTTTTGCACTTACTTAGTGCAAAGATAGCAAAAGCAACACATAGCAAAAAAGCTGTAAATGTAGCAATAAAAAATCTTTTTATTAACAAACTAGCAAAACATACTAAAAACTTATATTTAATACACTTTATAACCTAACTTAAAAAAGCACTATATATTTAAGCTATAGTAGTATGCTTATAGTTATTAGCAAGCTAATTAATAAATATATAAAGCTTATACTATTATTAATAATAATAAAAAAAGTAAACTAAAAACTTTTACTTTAAAATAAAGTTAAAAAAGCATAAATAATAAAGCATTTAATAAAACAAGCAAAAACTAATATAAGCAGCTTTTTAACTAATAATAAGCTTAACAAACTTATTACTTAGTATAACTTTAATAAAGAAATTAGTAAAGCTTTTTAAAAAGCGTTAAATAAATTAAATAAAGCACTAGTAAGCTAAACGTAAGCATAAAAAGCAGTAGTAGCAAAAGCTTAGCAAGCTTTTAATATAAAAGCTATATTAGCAAAAAGTAAAAAAATAATAATAATTAAAGTAAAAAAATAAAAACTAGCTTTTTATAAGCGCAAGCTAGTAATAATTAGTATAATAATTAATATAACACTTTTTAAAGTAAAAGTAATAATAGCTTATAAGCTATTTAGTAGCAGCATAATAATTATTTTTAAAAAAAAGCTTTTTAAAAAACTTAATAAAAATAAGTAAGTAATAGCAGCTTTTAAACTAAAAGCTATACTATAAAAAAAAATTTATTAGTATATATAAAAAAAATTTTTATAACGCAGCTAAAAAAAATTTATATAAATAAAAAGCTTTATAAAAAGCTTAAAAAAAATATATAAAAAGATGGTTAAATATAAAAAAATAATTTTAAAAAATATAAAAACTAAGCATAAAAATATTTTAATTTATATAAGCACTTTAAAAGTAGTTAAAAAGCTTTATAATAAAAGCTTACTATAAAAAGCATAGTTTTTTAATTATAAGCTATTTAACTTAAATATAAAAGTTAAATAATATTTTAACTGCTATAGTTTTAATTATATAACGGCTTACTGCTTAAAAAAAGCTTGCTATAAGTACTATATAGCTTTTAAGCACTTTAAAAAAAAAAAATAAATGCTAAATAAATAAAAAAGCAGCTTAGCTTAAATATATTAACTATAATAAAAGCTATAAAGCTTAAAATAAATATTATAAAATAAGTATATAAAAAAAAGCGCGCTAAAGTAGCATATATAATGTAGTTATATAAATTTTAAAATAATAAAAAATTAGTATATTTAGCATATATAGTAAATAATATGTTAGTACTAAAATTAATAGCTTTAGTAGCAGCTTACTTAAACATTTTTAAAAAGTTTAGTGCTAAAATAAGCTTATTAGCTAAAAAAAAAATATATAAAATAATTACTAGCTTACTTAATAATAATTTTTTAAGCACTAGTTTATAATTAATATTACTTTTTAAAATATATAAAAAATATTATGCTAAAATATTATATAAGCGCTTTAAAAAACTATATATAATATAATAGCTATATTTACATTTAAAAATAGTAAATTAAAAGTAATTTATTACTTTAAAAGCAACTATTATTATATTTAAAAAAATAGCAAAGCTGCTTTATATATTAATAAAAAAATAGTATTAAAAATGCTAAATATAAAAAGCAGTATAAACTAAGCAAATATATAAATAAATAATAAGCTAAGCACTTTTATAATTTAAATAATTTATTTACTAAGCTTAATAAAAGCAAAATAAAAAAGCTTAGTTTAAAGCTTTTTATTTATACTGCTACTAAAAAAGCATATAATAGTAAAAAACTTTAACTTATACTATTTAGCTTAAAACTTAGCAAAATATATATTATATAGTAATAAAAAGCTTTTAAAGTTTATAGTATACTAAAAGCTATTGCTAGCAACTTTGCTAAAAAAGCTTACTAAAATAATAAAAAAGCAAAAAAACTTTATTATTAACTTTATATAGATAATTAAAAAAACTAGCATTACTTATTAAAATAATTTAAAATAAAAAAAATTAAACTATTAAGCTTTTAAAATATTTATTAAAACTAGCAAGCATATAAAAAGCTATTTATAAAGCGCTAAAAAATAAAACTAGCTATAAATAAATAAAGCATATATAATAATAAAAGCAAAAACGCTTATTATAAATATAAATATTTTAAAAAATAAAAGCAAGCTTAATAAAGCTTTTAATAAACTATTAAAACAACTTATAATTATTATAAAGCTTTTAATGCTATATAAAATGCTTAGCTTAAAAATAAAAAAAGTATTATAAATAACTTTAAAAATTGCAAGCTTTAAAATAACTATAAAATAAGCATACTAGCAATACTAAAAAAAATAGTTAAAAATAGGTTAAAAAGCGCTTTATAATGCTAAAAAAACTTTAAAACAAAAATAACTACGACTTAATAAATAAGCTAAAAATAAGTAGTAATAAAAGCTTTAAAAAACTTTAAAACGCTTTAAAGCTTTACTAAATAAGCGCGCTTGCTAAAAGTAATACTAAGTATAATAATAATTTTTTTTTATAAAATAATTTAAAAAAGCTTATAGTTACTATTATTTATTAAAAAAAAGTTTAAAATTTTGCTAACAAATTTTTTGGGTTTTTTTAGCTAACTTATAAAATGCTTTTAGTTAGCTTATAAATTATAATAGTTATTAATATTTTAAAATAAAGTAAAAAATTAAAACTAATAATATTGTTATGCTAATTTATAAGCTTTTTTTATAAAAAGTATTAAGCACTAATAAGCTTTTTAGTAAGTTTTTTAAAGCATATAATAAGCTTTTATATTGCTAACTAATAGCTTTTACTTAAGCAAGCTTTTTATTAAAGTATTATTTTAAATGCTTTTAAAAAGCGTGTATAATAGTTATATTTAAACTAAAAAAAGCACTTTTAATAAAGCAGACTTTAAAAAATAAAAGCTTATATTATTAATTAATATTATAAGAAAAGCTTTTAAAAAAATATATATATATATAAGCGCTTAATAAAAGTAATAAAAATTTATAACCTGCTTTTAAAAAGCTAAATAAATAATAAAAGCTAGTAATAAATTAAAATAATAATTAAAATAATAGCAAAAAGTGCTTAATAAGCACTTTAATAAAGCAGCATTATATTTTTATTACTATTAAATATTTTAAAAGTATTTAATATAGTTAACTATAAGCACTTAATAATTATATTAAAAAAAAAAAAGCTTTTTGCTATAAATAATAAGCTAAATAAAAAGGTTTGTTATAAACTATAAAGTGCTTTTTTTTTTAATAAAAAGCTTGCTAAGCTTATTATGCTATATATAAAAGTGCTATAAAGCTTGCTACTATTACTATTATTATTTTTACTTTATATATTTATATTATATAAAAAACTTGCTAAGCAATACTTATAAATTGCTATAATAAGCTTTATAAATAATACTAATTTAATAATAATAAGTATAAGCGCTATAAATAACTATAAAAAGATTAAAAAAGCTTAAAATATTTATAAAGTATAAGTAGTATACTATAAAATAAAATTTGCTTTTAAAAAAAGCAACTTATTATACTTTTTAAAAGCTTAATAGCTTTTTATAAAGCAGGTTATATTTTTTAAAGCAATTATAAAGCTAAAAAAAAGTACTTAATTTTTTAAAGTTTACTTTAAAAAAAGCTAAAATAAAAAATATATTTAGCAAAGCTATATAAAAAGCTTATAATATAATAGCTTATAATAATTAAGTTAAAAAGCTTTACTTAAAATATTAGCATTGCTAAAATTTATTAGCTATATATAGCAATAATTAAAAGCATTTTAGCTTATAAAGGTTTAGTATAGTATTAACTAGCAATAAAAAACAAGCTTTAAAAAATTGCTTAAAAGCTTATAATAATTTAAAAAACTTGCTTATAAAAAGTAGCAAAAGCTTTTAAAGCAATTTTAACGTGCTATATTAAAGCAAAATTAAAAATTTTTTTATTAAACTTTTATTTAAATAACAAAGCAATAGCTTTTTAAAAAAGCTAGCAGCGCTTTTATATATATAAATAATAAGCTTAATAAGCAAAATAATAATAAACTAAGTGTTTAACGCTTAAAAAAAAAAGAAAAAAACTAGCTATAAAAGCGCTTTAAAGCGCGCTTAAAAAAAGCTTTTTTAAGCTATTATAAATAAAATTAATAAATAAAAAAAAAAGCTTTAA
>Ga0247782_1000703_pt1 | contig 10278 bp, 13 predicted proteins | sample UWRJL019104C5_FD_179928 | JGI IMG/M metagenome (GOLD analysis project Ga0247782, IMG submission 179928) | Plant litter microbial communities from Arlington Agricultural Research Station in Wisconsin, United States - UWRJ-L019-104C-5 | ecosystem: Environmental > Terrestrial > Plant litter >...
GTACTAAAGTCAGCAAGCCTACCATTAGTATTTTTGCAGTACTTGATTGAAAAAAGCCCAGGTTATCATCCGGTTTATTGATTGGGCTTGTGTGAAGATTGTGATTTGTTTCCATAATTGTATTTGGTTTTAGTTTTATGATATAGTTTTTTTAAAATTGACTGGTGTGTAATGAAAAAGGATCAGCAATTACTATATACATATACAGTACTACGACAGGTATATTTATTAAAAGTATTGATGCCTTTTGCAGAATTTCCGTTTGGTATTCTTTAAATAAGTAGGAGCAGAGTAACAGGGCAGAAAATAATGTTGCGTTAACTGCTAAAGCGAACATTATAAATAGAATACCGAGGGTTAAGGATAATTCTCTTTCTCCATAAAGATGTAATAGCAATATAATTGTGCCAATAGTAAATGATGTTGAAAAGACCCATACAGGTAATTTTAATAACTGATTAAGCCTATGTTGCACCTGTTGCGGATAAATAGTTTCCATATAGTTATCTAATTAAGAATGTGTCTTTTATTCTTTGGATAGGTAAGTGCAGCATCCTGAAATGATCAAGGTCATAAAAGCGAAGGGCGTGTTTACCATCACGGTATTTTTTATAGAAATACTTTAGATGCTGCGGATATAGTATGCTTCCTGTAGCAGCTATTAAAACTGTTTTTAGAGACAGGTCACCATTACCAAAAAGGTAACAATGCATTGCAATTTCTTCTTTGTTTGATACTTCTTTGGTTATTAATACACGATGTATATCTGTCAGTTCGGGTTGTGGATCTGCTTCATAACTGTTCGTGAAAAGAAAATTGCCTACGTGAAACCCCAGGCTTTCTTTAGGATAACCTATCAGTTCGTCCATCGTTACTGTTGTTTTATTTCCGTTAATGAATCCGTTTACGATACTGCTTAATTTTTTCATTTCAGATTAATTTTTACTTTGAAATTCAAAGTAGATTTATAAATTTTTTTTAGGTTGTGGTGTATAATAAAGGTTAAATAACATAAACAGGAGTGTGCCAAAGCCTATAGTTATTCCCCATGCCGGTTTGCAGGTTTCGGCACTGGTAAGACTGCAAAGTATATCTATTGTAAGCGTATATGGTTTTTGTAATATATCCCAACTGTTGTAGCGTAAAAAGCGGCCAACATACATTCCAAAACCGCAGAGCAGGCTCACGCCAGCCATTATAATCCATGTTGTCATGATGCTGAACCTTTTCGAGAACATCTTAAAAATGTCTTTCATAGATGCAAGGCCAAATAGCATTCCGGTAACCGAGAAAGATGCTATAAGTAATATATCAAACCAAAAGGGGATAGGGGTCTCTTTCTTTAAATGCACAAAATCGGTTATTATATAAGGAGCATTAGGAAGCAGCAAAAGCCAGATCATAACACAAGGATAGAAGTAGAACCATTTAACCTGAATACTCTTTTTAGTTTTTAACAAGCTTGTAAAGGCAAGTGGGGTGTAGGCGAGAAAAAGATTCCATATCAGGAAAAAATAAAATATAGATTGTGTAAGTTTTGCCCGTACAAGTAATAGTGCGATGCAGAAGGCTGCCAATACAAACAGCATATAATGCCTGCCTAAAATTTTTTTGATGGTGGTTGTTTTCATAATTGTTTTTAAAGTACTTTGAAATTCAAAGTATAATGATAAAAAAATAGAGTTAACTTTTTTTTATTAATTTTTCAAGTGCGTCAATATGATCTTTAAAAGCTTTGCGGCCGTCTTTGGTTGCCATGTAACGCGTCTTTGGTTTTTTGCCGATAAATTGTTTTTCAATCATTATATATTGTTCTGCTTCAAGCGCTTTAGCATGGCTGGCAAGGTTGCCATCGGTAACGCCAAGCAGTTCTTTAAGTGTATTAAAGTCTGCATACTCGTTCACTACCAGGATCGACATGATACCCAGGCGTATGCGGTGGTCAAAAGCTTTGTTTATATGTTGTAATATGTTTTTCAAACCTATTGGTTGCGATCGTATTTAAAATGCATTACTGATCCATATATAATGTGGCATACGCCGAAGCCAAGTGCCCAGAATTCGAGTCCGTAACCCATAAATGCTGTAGCTAACAAACCAATTATAATTATTGTAAGGCCAAGGTAACGCACATCGCGAACCGTATATTTACTGGCATTAATAATGCTTAGTCCGTAAAAAAGCAATGTAATAGGAGCTATTAGTCCGTAGTAATGATTGCGAATCAAAAGTACTGCAAAGATACCTCCTGTAAGTAGCGGAATCATAAAATTAATGGCAAGGCGCTTAGAGGTTGAATTCCAAACGGTTTCGCCCTGTTTCTTAGCTTTTTGCACCGTTAGTATATATGCGGTAACTACAGAAAGTACAAAAACACCTGCAGCAATAAGTATCATCATTTTAAAAGATGTGCTTTCCAGCGTTATATAGTGTCCGTAATTAAAGTCGTAGATACGGCTAACAAAATAAGCACCAATAAGCGCATATATCCCTGCCATAATTCCTGCCATTCCGCTTAATGAAAGAAACTGGGACGATCTGTCCATCATTTTCTTTATATCCTGAATGTCCTTTAAATAGTTTTCCATGTAAAAGTACTTTGAAGTACAAAGTAAATTATAAAATTTCAATTGACAATGCGATAGAAGAAATTTTTATATGATTTTTTTAAAACAAAAAAGGGCAGCTTAAGCTGCCCTTTAATTATCTATATGTAATCGGATATTTTGCTTACTAAGCAAATAGCCAAAATTAGAATTTATTTATGGTTTGTCTTATAGCTACCAGTTTTTCCATAAGGCCTTCAAAGTAATCAAGGTGAAGCATGTTAGCACCATCACTTTTGGCATTTGCCGGATCAAAGTGTGTTTCAATAAAAATCCCGTCTACACCAACTGCGATACCTGCTTTAGCAACAGTTTCTATCATATCAGGCCTTCCGCCGGTAACACCAATGGTTTGGTTTGGCTGTTGCAAAGAGTGGGTAACATCTAATACTGTAGTTGCAAATTGCTGCATAGTAGGGATACCCCTGTAATCAACAATCATATCCTGATAGCCAAACATAGTACCACGATCGGTAACCATTACATTTTCATTGTGTGAATCCATTACTTTCTGAACTGCATGTTTCATGCTTTCAGGACTCATAAACTGACCTTTTTTAAGATTCACAATCCTTCCTGTTTCGGCAGCAGCAACTACAAGGTCGGTCTGGCGGACAAGGAAAGCAGGAATCTGAAGGATATCTACATATTGAGCAGCCATAACAGCATCCTGCTCTGTGTGAATATCAGTAACTGTAGGAACACCAAAAGTCTCAGATACCTTACGAAGTATTTTAAGTGCTTTTTCGTCACCAATACCTGTAAAGCTGTCAACGCGCGAACGGTTTGCTTTTTTAAATGAGCCTTTAAAAACATAAGGTATCTGTAACCTGCTGGTTACTTCAACTGTTTTCTCTGCAATGCGCAGTGCCATTTCCTCACCCTCAATGGCACAAGGGCCGGCAAGAAGGAAAAAGTTTCCGCTATCTGTATTTTTAATTTGTGGTATATTCTGTAAGTTCATTGTTGTGTTATAATTTACTGCAAAGATAAAAATAAAAAGCCTTCGCTGTACAGGAAGGCTATAGAGTATCGTTATGGTGTTATCGGCTTAATGCTTAGTCCCTGTGGTGCCAAAACCTTACCTTTTTCGTAAAGATTTATGTATATTTTTTTAGGAGTAGAAAGCCCATTCCATGTCACTTCATAAATATCAAGAATGCCTGCACCCATTTCATTTTTCCTGGAAGGGAAGGGGCAGCAGCTATCAACCTTTTTATATACCAATGCCTGGCCTTCAGGTCCTGCCAATGCTCCAAAAAATCGTTTTACATTAATTTCCGCAGCCGTTACCGGTAAAAAGCCAAGATTTACAGGATAATCCTGATCATAAGCATATTTTCGGCTGTTGCTGGTTTCTGTAATTATAAAATTCTTGTCTTTATTTAAAGCCGGCATAAGGGCATTATCATCAATGTTTTTGATCGTATTTCGAGTGCTGACGCAAGACGTAGCAATCATTGCCAAAGAAATAAAAGCAATTAAAAGGTATTTTTTCATAGTGGATGAATTGTACATCAAATGTAATAATTTTTGTGGAAATTTTTTATGTCGGATGTTCGAAGTCCGTTGCCGGAAGTCCGATGTTTAGATTTAGGCCTTAATTCTCACATCTAATATCTCAATACTACTATCGAATTGTTACTTTTGTAAAAAATAAAACGATCATGGAGAGTTTATACGGTACCTGGCCGTGGTATGTGTCGGGATTCCTTATTGGGTCAGTTATGCTGGCCCTGATTTATTTCGGAAAAACATTCGGAATGTCAGCTAATCTGCGCACAATGTGTACTATAATGGGAGCAGGAAAAACATCAGAATTTTTCAGGTTCGACTGGAAAACACAGCGTTGGAACCTCGTTGTTGTGCTTGGTGCAATGATAGGCGGATATATTGCTGTACACTTTTTAAGCGATCCGTCAATAGCTACAGTAGAATTAAATCCTAAAACGTTAACCGAATTGCAGGCGATGCACATAGATGCGCCAAATGGAAAGCTTTTACCGGATGCGCTTACAAGTGCAGAAGCATTGCAATCCCCCAAGATATTAGGTATATTATTACTTGGTGGTTTATTGGTTGGTTTTGGAACGCGCTATGCAGGAGGATGTACTTCGGGGCATGCTATTACAGGGTTAAGTACCCTGCAATTGCCTTCGCTTATCGCGGTAATAGGATTTTTTATTGGCGGCCTTATCATGTCATGGCTGCTGTTACCACTATTTTTTAATTAAGATATCTCATGAAATTTATAAAATATTTACTGGTAGGTATAGTATTCGGTATCGTACTTACAAAATCGGAAGCGGTATCGTGGTACCGCATTTACGAGATGTTTCATTTTCAGTCATTCCACATGTTCGGAATCATAATGACCGCTGTAGTTGTTGGAACTATCGGGGTGCAGATCATCAAGCGTAACAATATTAAAGACGTTAGCGGAGAGCCTATAGTTTTCCCTGATAAGAAAAAAGGATTTACCAACTATTTTGTGGGAGGTACATTCTTTGGCTTAGGCTGGGGACTTATTGGAACCTGCCCGGGACCCATGTTCATCCTTGTAGGTGCAGGATTCTACGGAATTGGTGTAGTACTGCTTGGCGCTTTAGTTGGAACCTATATTTATGGTTTGTTGAGAAATAAACTGCCTCATTGATCTGGACATGCAATAAAACAAAAAGGTAGAAGCTATAAACTTCTACCTTTTTGTTTTTATATAAGATTGTAACTTACTTATTCAACCAGTTCACTAAATCGTAAAAATTCTGAGGTGCAACACCGTGGCCTGCATTGTACTCGTGGTACTCAACATCCAATCCTAAATTTTTAAGGAATTCAGGGGCTTTACGCGCCCATTCAACAGGTATAACCTGGTCTACAGTTCCGTGGGAGATGAAGAAGCGTACTTTAGATGCATCTTCGGCATGCAGGCTTTTACCTACTATATCCATATTCAAATAACCGCTTAGTGCTAAAACGCGTTTTATTTTTTCAGGATAGGTAAGTGCTACTGCATAGCTTAATATAGCACCCTGGCTAAAGCCGGCGAGTGTTATATTTTCTTTATCTATAGGGTAGGCGGCAATAAGCTCATCAATAAATTTAACAATAAGGTCGCGTGATTCTATAGCTTGTGTATCGTCAGAGAATTTATTCATGTCATTATCAAACGTTATAGCATACCATGCATGGCCGCTGTATTGTGGCAGGTTGTATGGTGCCCTTGCCGACACGATATAATATTCATCCGGCAATTGTTCTGCAAATGAGAATAGATCTTCCTCATTGCTTCCGTAGCCGTGTAATAGCAGTATTAACGGATTCTTATCCTTTTTTATTTTTGGTTCCCTTACGAGATGGTATAATGATAACTCCATTTATTATAGTCCTTTGAATAATTTTTGAAAAAGTGGCCCTAATAAAGGTATCTCATTCATTTTTCCGGATAGAGCTCCTAAAAAACCATACATCCATAAGATGAAGAAAAATATATAGAAGGCAGACGATACCATCCAGCTGTCAAATGTGCCTACAGGATAACCCAGTGCAAAAAATAATAATACTAAACCCAATGCCTGCCTGATATGAAATGATGCAAAAGCACTTCTTTTTTCAGCATCACTATTCATTACCATGGCGATAATACAGCCTATGATAGTTAAATACGCTACATAAGCATTTGTTTTCCCTTTTTCTAAATCAGTTATTTTATCGTTCATTCAATATTAATTTTCCTGGTTGTAAATTCCGTATGCTTTTCCTTTTAGGGTTTGTCCTAAAAAGGCTGAATTTTTTGATTTCGACTTGATGTCTGCTTTTGTAAATGTCCAGTTCGTTTCCGGATTAAAAAGCGTAAACGATGCCGCAGCACCTTCAGTTATATCATTATTTGCGAAACCAAATATTGTTTTTCCTGCTATGAATTTATCAACGATAATCTCAAGTGGAAGTATAGTTTGTAAAGCACCAAAAGCACTTTCAAAGCCTACTGTACCATCTTTGGCAAGATCAAATTCCAGCTTCTTATTTTCAATATCAATAGGGTTATGGTCAGATGTAATAATATCTATCGTTCCGTCAAGAACGGCATCAATAAGAGCTTTTCTTTCAGTATCAGGACGTAACGGCGGCATAACCTTGTAACGGGTATCAAAGTCAGTAAGTACCTCGTCTGTTAGTATCAGGTTATGTATTGCTACACTACATGTTACATTAAGTCCCTTTGCTTTTGCATCACGAATCAACTGAACCGATTTTGCTGTAGATATAGTAGGTATGTGCATTTTACCGCCTGTATATTCCAGAATGTAAAGGTTACGTACTATTTGAAGTTCTTCAGCAAGGGTTGGTATGCCTTTTAGGCCTAAACGTGTGCTAACGATACCTTCGTGTACAACACCTTTACCTTTAACATTACTATCCTGTGCAAAAGCAATTACTAATGCATCGAAATCCTGAACATATTGCAGTGCAATTTTAAGGATGCCTGCATCTGTAATCGATTTGTTATAATCTCCGAAAGCAACCGCTCCGGCATTTTTCATATCATAAAGTTCGGCAATGTCTTTGCCTTCGCTATTTTTTGTAAGTGCCCCAATTGGGTGAAGCTTAGTAGCTGCATGTGCCGATTTGGTAAGCAGGAAACTAATATCTGCCTGTCTTTCTGCTACCGGAGTACCGGTTGGCTGAAGGGCAATATCAGTAAAGCCGCTTTCGGCAGCAACGTTAAGTCCGTTTGCAATGGTTTCCCTGTCTTCATAGCCGGGTTCGCCAAGGCTGACCGAACTATCAAACCAGCCTTTGGATATGTGCAGGTTATCTAGTTCTATAGTTTCAAAACCATCTTTGGTGATGTTTTTGCCAATCTTTTTTATGATGCCGCCTTCAACCTGTATGTCTACAGCCTGCATGTGATGCACACTGTTTTTATCTATAATAATGGCGTTTTTGAAAATCAGGTTCATTTTATAAATTTTTGGATAAAAAGTTCAACTAACAGGAAAATCAATGTACCAACAATAAACCATTTCCATAGTTCGCTGGCTGTCCTTTCCGATTTTATATCATTATATACCGTTGCCACAGAGTCGGCTTGAGTAAATTTGCTTGCAAGTGCTTTATTCTGCAGGGCAAGATTACTCTCGGACCTGGCATGATTAAAGCTTATATTCTTTAAATTCTGGTCGTTTTTGTATACTGCAAAGTTACCGGCTTCTTCGGGATAATCACCAAAAGAAAGCTTCACTTTATTGTTCAGCAATTGCTGCATCGGTATAAAATCACTGTTCTCGCTCTTAACTGTCAGCACTTCATCTTTAGATAATAAAGCATCGAGTAACAGGCTTTGGTTTTCACCAATAGTTATAGCACTAATTCCTGTCTTACCACTGTTCTGTGCCATATTGTAGAATGTTGGTACAATTAATGGAGAGTTCTGGAAGTTACTGTTTGTTTTATTTACAGCAGCAGTAAATACATATACATTGCCCAGTTTATTACCTAGCGATGCAAGAAACGGAGTCTGGTCGTCATAGCTTAAAACGGCTAATGCATTTCCACTAAGGGTAAAACCTGTGTTGGCTTTAGGGTATTGAAAGTTATCGGTTTTCTTTTCAAACACGGTAGCGTACAATGGATGACTAAAAGCAATTTTAGTGATTTGCCTTTCGTTCGTGTTGGCATTTTTAAACTGGCTTCCGCCGAAGGCTGCCATCAGGCTGTTTAGGTTCTGAATGCTGCTGTCAGCTGCCGGAATAATAACAATATTACCACCTTTGGCATAAAATGTTTTTAGTGTAGTTACAAGTGCCTGCGGAATATCTATAATCTCGTTAAGGATAATGGCATCCTGTTTTTCAAGGCTGTTATAATCAAGTGAGCGAAGTTCTGATGAAGAAAAGTTAAAATCATCATCGGTATAAATTCTTGAAAGGAAATTATTTTTTGCTGTATCTCCAATAACTGTTACATTAGATTTTTGAGGTTTAGAAATGCTGAAATAATAATTGTTATCGTAAGCAAGGCTATTATCATTTATAGATACATAACCGTGAAAGTCTTTTTTAGGAATAGTAAAAGTTGCCTCTTTTTTATCGGTATCGAATTTTACAATGGTTTTTGCAGTAAGGTTCTTACCATTATATAGGGCAATTGGTACATCGTTTTCTATTTCTCCAAACGCTTCCATGTCTACTTTAATCTCATAAAAGTTATCCATAACCTGCGAGATATAAACACTGTCTATGGAAACATTATTCGTATTCTCCGCTTGTGGCACTATAAAATAAATAGGTGTCTTGCCACTGAATTTAGATATATCCTTGCTGTCAAGATTAACGGCATCGGTTATAACCACAATATCTTTACCGCTGTTGGTGTTTTTGGCTTCGGCCTTGGTTAAAAGAAAATCAGGTCGAAAAGGCACATCGCTATACGTAAGGTTCTGTAGATCTTTTTGTATAGATTTTATATCGGTATCCCACCATGCGTTAGTCGTTGTTATAAGCGAAAACTGTTGGTTTTCGGGAGTATTTTCAAGAATATCCTGAACAGCACGTTTCAGCAGTTCGCCTTTATTTCCTTTGGCCTGCATAGAGAATGAGTTATCTAAGAGGATAACCATTTCGTTACCTTTATTATTATCATCTTTTGCTTTAAAGAAAGGCTGTGCAAATGCAACGATCAGGCAGGCAAGCAGTAATAAACGGGTAGCCAATAAAAGCCATTTTTTTATTTTAGAACTTTTACGGGTCTGCATGCTTAGCTCCTTAAGGAAGCGTACATTGGTAAAATATTCTTTTTGGAAACGGCGCAATTGAAACAAATGGACCAGTATGGGAATTGCAAGCAGGAAAAGAAAGTATAGAATTTCCGGGTGTTTAAACTGCATTTCGTTTGAAAGTTTGTCAAAAATACAAATTTTTATTCTAAACTGCATAGCAATTATGCTCCATAAATTTCACATAATATTTAAATGCTTTACTTTTGTTATCACTAATTTGCAAAGAATGAAAATAGTCCAAATACTACTATTGCTTGTGTTTATGAATGTTACTGCCCAGGATAACTACAACCTTGTTATTGGTACGTATACCAATACCTGCGAGAGTAAAGGTATCTATGTGTATGATTTTAATGTGAATACGCTTGCGTTCAAGGAAAAAAGCACCACAGATAAAGTTATCAACCCAAGTTATCTTAGCGTGAATGCTGCCAATAACGTAGTCTACAGCGTTAACGAAGACGGAGCGAAAAGCGAGGTCAGCGCCTTTAAATATACACCGGCAAATGGCAAATTAAGCCAGCTTAACAGGAGGGATGCCGAAGGAGCCGACCCTTGTTACATAATAAACGATGATAAGAATGTTATTGTTGCCAACTATACAGGAGGCAGCATTGCTGTTTTCGGGAAAAAGAATGACGGCAGCCTTACCGATGCAAAACAAGTGGTAAAACACACCGGCAGCAGTGTAAATAAGGAACGTCAGGCAAGCGCACATGTACATATGGTATATTTTTCTCCCAACAAAAAGTATGTTTTTGTAAATGATTTAGGTACTGATAAGATTTACATTTATAATTATAATCCGGATGGCGGCGATAAAACGCTTACGCTTAAAGAAACTGTTGATGTTAAGCCGGGCAGTGGGCCAAGACATCTGGTTTTTAACCC
>Ga0247782_1000704_pt1 | contig 10188 bp, 8 predicted proteins | sample UWRJL019104C5_FD_179928 | JGI IMG/M metagenome (GOLD analysis project Ga0247782, IMG submission 179928) | Plant litter microbial communities from Arlington Agricultural Research Station in Wisconsin, United States - UWRJ-L019-104C-5 | ecosystem: Environmental > Terrestrial > Plant litter >...
TTCTTCGTTGTGTGCGGGTATAATCGCGTAGTATTTCATGCGTGTGGATAAAATGAATGCAAATATCCCTATTTTTGTGCTATTAAGAAAGAACACCCTTGAATAAAAAAGTTTTTGTTGTATTAGTTACCTATAACGGCAGCCATTGGATTGATAAGAACATACAGTCGCTACTGGATTCTAACTATCCGGTGCAGATTATTGCTATTGACAATAATTCTACCGACGATTGTGCGGCACTACTGGCTAAATATCCTGGGGTGGATTTAATACAATCTCCTCATAATCTTGGTTTCGGCAAAGCCAATACTATAGGTATGAAAAAAGCTTTGGAACAGGGAGCTGACTATGTATTCCTTTTAAATCAGGATGCATGGGTGTTTAATGATACCGTTGGGAGTCTAATTGCTAAAATGGAAAGCAATAACGATTTTGGTATTATGAGTCCGAAACATTTTTCGGGAGATGGTGTCACACTGGATAAAAGCTTTGAAACCTACTTGAGCCGAAAGCAAAGTCTAACGGGTGACATTGCCGTTGTACCCTTTGTAAATGCAGCAGCCTGGATGTTAAGTCGCAAATGCATTGAAACCGTTGGTTATTTTGAACCTTTGTTTGGGCACTATGGTGAAGATCGCAATTATTGTGACCGAGTGAGGTTTCACAAGTTTCAAATTGGGATTGATACTAACAGCCGCATAATTCACGATAGGGTAATTACCCGAAATTTTAAAAAGGACATTATTCAGTCAAAATATAAGATACTTACTTCGCTACTGGATATTAACAATACTCTTGCTAAGAGTTATATTCAGGGATTAAAAGAAGTTTTTGGGCTTCCAAAATATTTCATGAAATCCTACGGATATGGTAAAGCGGTAAATATGTTTTTTACATTGCTGAAATACTATTTGCAACGGGTAGGGGATATGGATAAAATAAAATCTGCCAGAAATTTGGCTAAATAAATGGATAAGAAAGCATCGGCAAAACAGGTAGTGTTATATTCCCTTATCAATTATGTGGGTACTGCCATTGGTATAGTGTCTACCGTGCTGGTATATCCTGAAAGCAAAGCTTTGCTGGGTACCGTGCGTTATGTAGATAATATATCGCAATTACTGTTTCCTATAATGGTGCTTGGTGCATCGCATGCGCTTATAAAGTTTTATCCTGCACTTAACGAAGAAAAACAAAAACAGCTTTTTAACTATAGTATATTTTCCATTTGTTGCATTAGTCTTTTGGTTTTCGCAGGCGTAATGATTTATACAGGTGTTAGCACCGATGCTAATGATTATCTTATTTATCTGGCTTACCCAATAGCGGTATCGCTGGCTTTTGTAGAGCTTTTTCGTAAACAGGCACAGGATCTTCAAAAACTTGCCGTTCCTACCTTATATGAAAAGATTATCCCTAAAGTTGTATTGCCGTTGGTATTTCTGTTATTCCTGCATCATTACATAACAAAGGCAGCATCGCTGCTGTATTATACCATATGTTATGTGGTTATTTTTATATTAACGGCTGTTTACCTGTTCAGGCATTTTAAGCCGGGATTCAATTACCGTTTTACAACACTTTTTGGCGAAATTACCCGTAAAGATTATTTTCGCTACAGTCTTTATGCTTTTGCCGGAAGCCTTGGCTCTTTACTTGCTTTCAGGCTGGATGGTATCATCATCTTCAATCTTATTTCGGAAGAAGCAAACGGAACTTTTACCATTGGCGTGAGCCTGGCATCGGTACTGCAAATTCCGGCAATTGGTATGTTTGCATTGTATGCACCTATAGTTTCAAATCACCTGAAATCAGAATCGTTTGCCGAACTGCAAAAAAAATATGTTGAGGTCGCCAAACTACTGTTCAGTATTGGGGCAGTATTGTTTTGCTGTATCTTTTTAGGTATTGAAGATCTTTTCCGGCTAATGCCAACCTACGATAAGATAAAAGACAGTATACCTATAGTAAACATACTTAGTTTTAGCGTGCTTATTAATATGGCAACAGGTTTTAATTCAGAAATTATAACCTATTCAAAATACTATAGGTTCAATCTTATTGCTATCAGTATTCTTATACTCCTGAATGTATCGCTGAATTATTATTTTATTTACGGACTCGATCTTGGTATTATTGGTGTTGCCTATGCGTCGTTTATATCTATGACCTTGTTTAATATCTCTAAACTGGCGTTTATCTATAAAAAATTCAGGCTGTTTCCTTTTGATAAAGGCTTTGCTGTAATGGCTTTACTGTTTATAGCTTCAACTGCTTTGATCTATTTTTTACCGAATACCCAATCTCACTTTGTAAACCTTGTTTATAAAACGGGATTGTCGCTGGTAATAAATATAGTAGTCCTATATAAACTTAAACTTGTTTTTCAGATGAACGTCTGGATTGATAAGGGATTCAAGTTTATCAAATAATATATTCTAACACTGAATTGTGATACCACATAAAAAAATCCCGAATACATTACGTATTCGGGATCTATTTTTCTAAATCTTTAATTCTAATTACACCTTATATACAAAAGCATTAATGTTCATACCTGCACCAACAGATGCAAATAGTAACACATCGCCTGTTTCGAATTGCTGGTCTTCCAGTAATCCTTTAGTCATAAGGTCATATAATGTAGGTATTGTCGCTACACTGCTGTTTCCTAATTTGTGAATGCTCATAGGCATTACTTTTTCAGGAACCGATTTGCCGTACAGTTTGTAAAAACGATTAACGATAGCCTCGTCCATTTTTTCATTAGCCTGGTGGATCAGTATCTTTTTAACGTTGTCTATATTTACACCGCTGTTGTCCAGGCATTCTTTCATGGCCTGAGGCACACGGATAAGTGCGAATTCATATATTTTACGGCCGTACATTTTTATGTAACGTATATCCTGATCATGTTCTTTGTTATAAGAACCCCCGAAGAAAAGAAAATGGGCTTCATCATATGTGTAAGAAGCTGTTTCGTGGGCAAGTATACCGCCTTCTTCCTCGGTGCCTTCAATTATTGTTGCGCCTGCACCGTCAGAGTAGATCATGCTGTCCCTATCATGCGGATCTACAACTCTCGATAATGTTTCGGCACCAATAACAAGGCATTTTTTAGCCATGCCTGATTTAATGTAGGCTTTCGCCTGAAGTACACCTTCTACCCATCCCGGGCATCCAAAAAGGATGTCGTAAGCAACACATTTAGGATTTTTTATCCTAAGGCTGTGTTTTACACGTGCTGCAAGGCTTGGTACAAGGTTAGACTGGATTGTTCCATGTTTAACATCACCAAAATTGTGTGCAAAAATAATGTAGTCAATAGTTTCAGGATCCACACCTGCATCTTCAATAGCTTTTGCGGCAGCAAAAAATGCTATATCAGACGTCACTAGGTCGTTATCTACGTACCTACGCTCATCAATACCGGTAATCAGCCTAAACTTTTCGGTTATCACTTCGTTAGAATAGGTAAGAGGCAGGCCTTCCTCATCTAGAAACTCATGCTTCGCAAAGTCCACATTGGCGACTACGCGATTGGGAATGTAACTCCCAGAGCCTGTAATCCTGATATTCATAGTAATCTAAATTATTGTTTGTTTTGGGCTAAGGTAACTAAATATACCATATAATTTCGTTAAAATACTATGCAGGCATACCATTTAAATAAAATGAAGATATTTGTTATAAATGTTAGCAACTTACCAGTTTAAACTGCTAAAACTTTTATTTTCATAATAGTAGCTATAGAAAGTGCTCTTGTTTTTATTTTTTCGGCATTCGATCCTACAAATAAATCATCTACTGTAGTGTTAAAATACATGAGCCAGATGTCAAAATGGGTTTTTGTAAGCTGTTCTTTATCATTTAATTGCATATGAACATGCATTGGGTTGTCATGATACGGACCCGAGTGAAACATACTTAATTCCCAAAAATCGGTGATTTTTGGCAGGTGTTCTTCAAGGTTAATTTTAGCAATATCTGTAAATATATAGCTTACCCTTTCGTCTTTTAAAAGGCTGTTATAAAACGTTTTTATAAGTATATCAAGGTCGGCTCTGGATTCTATATCTTTCATAGTGATTTTTTGTATGTCACGAATTTCACAAATTTTCACAAATTGTAATATGATATAAGTCATATTACAATAATGTCAGGTATTAAAAATTGATAATAGTTGTGTGATTTATTGCTAAAAAGCATTTAAACAAAAACTCCCGCCGAAGCGGGAGTCTTATATTAGTTTTCCATGTAAGCCTCAATCGGCGCACAAGAACAAACAAGGTTCCTGTCTCCGTAGGCATCATCTACCCTGCGAACTCCAGGCCAGAATTTGTTTTCCTGAAGGTACTCCAGCGGGAATGCCGCTTTTTCTCTTGTATACGGGAAATCCCAGTTGTCTGTAGTTAGCATGGCCAGTGTATGCGGAGAGTTTTTTAGTACGTTGTTTTTATCATCGGCAACAGCCTCTTCAATCTCTTTACGTATAGATATCATAGCATCACAAAAACGGTCAAGCTCCTCAAGGTTTTCACTTTCGGTAGGTTCAATCATTAATGTACCAGCCACAGGGAAAGATACCGTTGGTGCGTGGAAACCGTAATCCATTAAGCGCTTAGCAATATCAGTTACTTCGATACCATTCGCTTTAAACGGACGGCATTCAATGATCATTTCGTGAGCAGCACGGCCCATTTCGCCGGTGTATAATGTGTCGTAGTGACCTGCAAGTCTTTCTTTAATGTAGTTAGCATTAAGGATAGCGTGGTGTGTAGCACTTGTTAGTCCTTCTGCGCCAAGCATAGTAATGTAACCGTAAGAGATAAGGCATACAAGGGCAGAACCCCAAGGTGCCGCAGATACAGCAGTGATAGCATTGTTACCACCTGTAGGTATTACAGGGTTAGTTGGTAAGAATGGTACAAGGTGCTCAGCAACACAAATTGGCCCAACACCAGGTCCGCCACCACCGTGCGGTATAGCAAACGTTTTGTGAAGGTTAAGGTGGCAAACATCTGCACCAATAGTAGCAGGGTTTGTAAGCCCTACCTGTGCATTCATGTTAGCGCCATCCATATAAACCTGTCCGCCGTTCTCATGTATAATTTTTGTAAGCTCGATGATAGAAGCCTCATATACACCATGTGTAGATGGGTAAGTTACCATAAGGCAGGCAAGGTTATCCTTGTGAAGGATAGCTTTAGCCTTAAGGTCTTCCACATCAATATTTCCGTTTTCAGAAGTTTTTGTTACTACAACCTCCATACCTGCCATGTGTGCAGTTGCAGGGTTGGTTCCGTGTGCAGATGCCGGGATAAGGGCAATGTTCCTGTGGCTTTCTCCACGTGATTCGTGGTAAGCACGAATAACCATTAGTCCTGCATATTCTCCCTGCGCACCAGAGTTTGGCTGTAGTGTAGTACCGGCAAAACCGGTAATTACATTAAGCTGCTCTTCTAGTTTTTTAAGCATTTCCTGGTATCCGGCAGCCTGCCCAACAGGAGCAAACGGGTGAATATTATTCCAGTTTGGCATACTTAGCGGAAGCATCTCTGAAGCTGAATTCAGTTTCATTGTACATGATCCAAGCGAAATCATAGAGTGATTAAGGGCAAGGTCCATACGCTCAAGCTTTTTAATGTAACGCATTAAAGCGGTTTCGCTATGGTATTTGTTAAATACATCGTGTGTAAGGAATTCGCTTGTCCTGTTAAGTTCAGCAGGAATAGCATTAACCTCAGCAAGAGCAGCTACAGCTTCGGCAGTTTTGCCTGTAGCTTCGGCAAATACAGTTACGATGTCGTTAATATCTTTTAAAGATGTAGTTTCGTTGAAAGAAACAGAAACCGTATCGTTAGAAGGATAGTAGAAGTTAATTTCAAGTTTTTCTGCGGCAGCTTTAACTTTAGCAGCATCTGCATTTATAAGTATAGTATCAAAGAAAGCAGTGTTTACCTGAGTAACGCCAATTTTGTTAAGCGCCTGTACCGTTGTAACAGCAGAAGCATGAACTTTATCTGCAATATACTCAAGGCCTTTTGGTCCGTGATAAACAGCATACATGCCTGCCATAACAGCAAGAAGTACCTGTGCCGTACAAATGTTAGATGTTGCTTTTTCACGTTTAATGTGCTGCTCACGTGTTTGTAGTGCCATACGCAGTGCACGGTTACCGTTAACATCTATAGTTACACCAATAATCCTTCCCGGCATGCTTCGTTTGTACTCATCTTTAGTAGCAAAGTAAGCAGCGTGAGGGCCTCCGTATCCTAACGGAATACCAAAGCGTTGTGTAGTACCTATAGCAACATCAGCACCAAGCTCTCCGGGAGATGTAAGTTTTACTAAACTTAATATATCGGCAGCAACAGCTGTTTTAATATCATTTTCTTTAGCTCTCGAAATAAACGGAGCATAGTCATGAACCTGACCGTGTTTGCCCGGGTACTGTAATATAGCACCAAAGAAATCATCGCCAAATTCAAACGTTTCATGGTTTCCTACTACAAGTTCAACACCAATTGGCGTAGAACGTGTTTGAAGCACAGAAAGGGTTTGAGGAAGTATTTCTTCAGAAACAAAGAATTTATTAGCATTCGCTTTTTTCTTCTCACGGGTACGAACGTCAAATAAAAGTGCCATTGCTTCTGCAGCAGCAGTACTTTCATCAAGAAGCGATGCATTTGCAATTTCCATTCCTGTAAGTTCAATTACAGTAGTCTGGTAGTTAAGCAATGCTTCAAGACGGCCTTGTGCAATCTCTGCCTGGTACGGAGTATACGCAGTATACCATCCCGGGTTTTCAAAAATATTTCTTTGGATAGGGGGTGGCACGATAGCTGGGTGGTAACCCAAACCTATGTACGACCTATATATTTTATTCTTGTTACCAAGTTGCATAACATGGTTAAGATATTCATATTCCGTCATCGCCGGGTCCAGGTTTAATGGAGCCTTAAGGCGAATAGGGTCAGGTAATGTTTCGTAAACTAATTGATCTATAGATTCAACACCAATGGTCTTAAACATGTGTTTAAGATCATTCTCTCTGGGACCAATGTGTCTTAAAGCAAAAGCATCTGTTCTCATTATTTCGTGCGTTGTTTTTAAAGGCACAAAATTAGTTATTTATATTGAATTTTTTATACCTTTTTACGATGCATTTTTGTGATTATTTCATCATAAAAGTGTTGTTATTAGGATATTGATTAATTTTGTAAGATGAGTGTGATTAAAAACCTTTTTTGGGTCTATATACATGGCAGTATGCATGTGGGTCTATCGGTACTTGCATTGGTGCTCATGACCAATCATATATTCCATTTGCCGTTTGACTGGGCTATTGCTATTTTTGCCTATTGTGGCACAATGTTTAGCTATAACTTCATGAAATATGACGGACTTTTTCGTGTAAAAAAATCGGCCGGTAAAAAGGTTAAGTTCGTTGTTCTCCTCAGCACTGTAGCCTTTTTGGCAGCAGGAATAAGTTTCTTTTTTTTGCAAAGAACAACACAGATAACCGCGATTGTTTTCTTTGCGTTAACAGCATTGTATACGGTGCCTTTTTTCCCTAATACAAAGAACCTTCGTAACTGGAGCGGCGTTAAAATTTATATTGTAGCCCTATGCTGGGCAGGCATTACCCTTGTGCTTCCGCTGATAGATGCCGATGTAACAATGACATCAGATGTTTACCTGAAATTCACACAGCGTTTCGCCCTGGTAATTATCCTGATTCTGATATTTGAGATTATTGATTTAAAGGAAGACGATCCGCACCTTAAAACCATTCCGCAGCAAATAGGAGTGAGGAATACTAAAATCCTTAACCTCTGTTTCCTGTTGCCATTCTTTTTTCTTGAGTTTTTAAAGATTACGGTTGATTACCGGCAAATAGCCGCCAACTTTGTCATGGTGCTTACCGTATCGCTATTTACCATTTTTGCATCGCCCAAGCGATCAAAATATTACACACTTTTCTGGGTAGAAAGCATCCCTATATTCTGGTTAGGTTTGGTAGTACTGGTTAATAATTTATAATTTTTTTAAAAGATTCGCTTTACGCAAAATCCTTTCCTGATATTATATAATTAAAAATGTCCTGCCAATAATAATTGACAGGACATTTTATTATACACTTTTTTTTATTATTAAGCTCCGTATGGTACAGGAGTTTTAGGATCGCCGGTACAAGGTGTAGTAACATTGTGTCCAGCATCGTCTTGTAGTGCTTTTGTGTTTCCGCTTATGAATAGAAATCTTCTGGTTACATATACGCCTGCAAACCAGTCACCATTTGGTCCCTGAGCGCATGATCCATAAGAATATCTCTTTCCATAAACAACTGGAGCAGGAGCACCCGGGTCCTGTACAAAAATTGGATTAAATCCATGATCCAGATAGTATTTATCCTTACTAACATCATAAACACCTTCCGCTATTCCGGTATCATTAGTGTAATTAGTTAAAGATTTTCTTGTCCTGTCATGCTGAACGTAAACTTTGTCACTTCCTGATATAATAATATACCCCTCTATGCCAGCTGGTGTGGTAACATGTTTTAAGGTATAGGTGTCATTTATATCCCTAACCTGAATAGGATTTTCCACAGTGTAAGAAGAACCATAAAGCCTTCTAAGTAAATTGTCAAAATTTGTAACATTTGATTTTGTTTCAAATTCGCGTACATTAGTTGTGGTTGTAGTGTCCTGTTGATCTGTAGAACAGCTTACCAGAGTCGTTGTTGCTAGCATTAGAAGCGCAATGCCTTTTAAAAATTTGTTTTTCATAAAAAATTATAATTGAATTGGTTGGTTTTGCATACTCACTTAAGGCTTTTCTGCGGACTCCTTTTTATTATACAGAATAAGGTTTTATGTAAGAATTTTTTAAGCCTCTAATGTATGATAAAGTTAATTTGTGTTAATATTGTTTATTATAATATTTTGTTAAAAATTGTATTATTATATTGAATTTTTAGATATTAAGTTAAATATTGATTAATTTATTAAAAATTATTGTTTATTTATTGTTTTTGAATATTTAAGCATAAATAAATTTGGATTGATTTAATTGTAGGAGCTGTACTTTTAGTAGTACATATTTTATTGATGTAATGTATTAGGTAAACAAAATACAAGGCAGTTAAACCTGGGAAAAATATTATAATTGCCATTATTCCTGAAGATGGAATTATAAAGAGAAAAACACCAATTATTAATGACCATTTTACTCATTTTGTACAGGTTATAATATAATATCCAAAATTGTTCATTTGTGCACCTGATAATAATGCGAACAGCGAACCCTTAAGGTTTTTTATGCTTTGTGGTTTCAGGCTTTCACCATTTACTAACTTTTTAATGATGAATCCGGTTATGGCAAAAGGCACATGTAGTACAGAGGGCGCAACCCTAAACGAAACATCTTCTATTATAATATCTTTAAAACCAATTTGTTCCAGTCTTTTTTTTACATCGGGTATGTTGCCAAGTTTTTCAAGGCTCCATCCTTCGCACAAATTTTTATAGCAATAATTGCCTCCCGGGCATAGTTCATTAATCTCTTTTTTTAAGAAAGCATCTGCAATTACCAGTTTTGCATTGGGTTTTAATATGCGGTAAGCTTCTTTAAAAGAATCGGTACTGTGACCATTATGGCAAAAGCTTTCTATTGCTAACGCACCGTCCATTGTATCATTTGCAAAACCTGTAGCATTGTAATCTTCAACCTTTATTGTTCCCTTAAGACCGCCTAACATTTTAGTGCCTTCAGTAGCCTGAAATTGAGATAATGTAATGCCTGTAATACTAACCTCTGTAAAATTTTTAAGGCCGTATCGCATAGTGCCTCCCATTCCGCAGCCAAGATCTGCCAGATGTCTTTTGCCGTTACAATTAAGGCGATTAAAAATTTGCCTGTTCATTTCGTTAAGCATACTATCTCTTCGAAACGGATTAGTGCGTGCCGGGTTATAATAACCAAAATGCATATTGAAATCCCGGCTCCAAAATTCATAATCTTCGGTAGCTTCATTGTACAATTCTGCCGTTTTGGAATTATTGTCTTCGTGAAGAAGGTCTGTCTGTTGGTTTTGTAAAGTAATCATGGCGGTTGTATTATTGGTTAAAACAGCTTAAGGTTGTGTGCCAGTAGTAGTGTATATACTACAGCAAACAAAAC
>Ga0247782_1000705_pt1 | contig 10153 bp, 8 predicted proteins | sample UWRJL019104C5_FD_179928 | JGI IMG/M metagenome (GOLD analysis project Ga0247782, IMG submission 179928) | Plant litter microbial communities from Arlington Agricultural Research Station in Wisconsin, United States - UWRJ-L019-104C-5 | ecosystem: Environmental > Terrestrial > Plant litter >...
AGAACATTGGGAGCGCAAGTACCTCGCTGAGAGATACCTGGAGAGCGGTGGGTCGTCGGCGGGTCACGACTTAGCGCGCCAAGAATACCTGACATGGGTCCGTTTATCTTGCCTGTAACCATAGTAGTAATCGTTTTAATTGGTTGGCTGCCTGGTGTGGCTATTATTATGTTAGATGAAGCGTTGATCGTGACAGATGCGGAAAGTCCGAGTTGACTGTACTAGGTACTCTTTCTATCGGTATCCTGTGACCTTGACTTTTACTTCGCACTTTAACGAGACTGGACAAAGAAACTTGAAGGTATTTTAATACCTTCCAAACATGTTAATGAAATTGCGATTCTCAGCCAAGAATGGGGAAGCAAATGATGGGAGAGAGACCACTTTCGGAGACCGCTGACATCAGCGGTCGACAAGAGGCTTCACCTAAAGCCTAGGCGGGCCTATCAGTGGCCCTAGATAGGATTGTGAGGTACAGCAGTATTTGTATCGATAAGTCTACTCCAATTATTGGTATGGTGTTACCGCATCACGGATTCCCACCCACCTGTAATGTCCGCCACCCTCGCGACTGCATTCTGCACTGAATTGCGAATCGGACTTATTATCCATTTAACTAACTAATCTAGAACTATGGATAACAATCACCAAGCAACTTGAGCTGCAAAACAAGAGGGATTGACACCAATACCTAAACGTATAATATAATTTTAGTCCTTTATAAATATTTCTAGTGTTAGTACCCTTATTTCTCTTGTCTAGAACAATACCTCGAGATATTTGCATAAGTTTACCCTTGTGAACCCGTCCCTGGACCTTTGGATATGGTACTTGCGAACAACTCTTGAACTATCGATCCAGCCATGGCTGTGAGGAATAAGGTCGCGACTACGGAGTCGTGTTGCACCTGCGCAACTCTACTAGCCGATGTGCCCCGTTTTAGCGACTCTGAGAAGCCTTTCCCGGAAGACCGGTGGTTAGACTGCTGCCCGCGCGCCATCTGTGGACGTTGTGTATATGTGCGTGGCGATCCCTATTATCATATTTTGACATGACACCCAGCATTCGCGTTGCTAGTTCTATATGTTATACAGCTAGTGAGCTAACAGTATTATCTGTGTAGAACAATCCCCGCTTTAAGTCGTATTGTCCCTACTGCCAGATTTCGCAAACGGATAGCATCTTGCCGCCTGGTCTGAGAGACCCTCCGCCCTATACCGAAAGTGCAGGCAGTAGTTCAACCCCTAAATCCGCCCCACCGCCATATACGTCGATTTCTGTAAATCAGAAAAATAAAGATTTCGTGGATGAGAAATCAGCCCCGCATGAGGCGACCGACACCCTTCATTTCCTTGACCACGCGCACGATAGCATCAACTCGCTCTCATTGCGTTATGGCGTCCCAGCTGCCGTGCTTCGGAAAGCCAATAACATTTCCTCTGACCACCTGCTTGTCGGCCGGCGCACCGTGATAATCCCTGGCGAGTATTATAAAGGGGGTGTGAGCTTATCGCCGAGACCCATCGAGGGAGAAGAGGAGGAGGCGCGGAAGTCTAAGATTCGGCGATGGATGGTGACATGTAAAGTTCCCGAGTATGATGTAGCTTTATTATATTTGGAACAGGCCGGATACGACCTCCAACTCGCCACGGAAACATACTTCGCTGATGAAGAATGGGAACGAACCCACCCGGCCGCGGCAGCCAGGAGAGGGAAAAGGATTAACCCGGTAAATCGCAGTAGCCTGCGCATGAATGCCTGGCGGTGATTCACATATCACACGAATTTTTGGCCGGGTTGCTTAGGCACCCGGGTAGCTCATTCATTTAGTAATGTAAACCATACCCCTGATAAGTCGTTTCCAGTAGTCTCAGCTTATTAGAAGGCCGATCGGGTTCGTATGTCCTAGCAACTCATTAGCTTTCGAAATTGAAGACTTGGTTAGATGCAAAGACTTACTGATATCTTCCTCTCGATTTCTCGCACTGATCGATCCAATTCACCGGCAATCATCTGCTTCTTATCATGAGAGAGGAGCGCAAATCTTTCACAAAGGTCACCATCAATGACTCCCTTTACGGGCGCGTAGTAACCACGATAAATCAAGTGGTCTCTCCCAGCAAGCGGCGGGTCCTCAGTACGCATGTGTGACTCAAGGCTCTGGAAGAAATCAACGTCCTCGCGGCTTACAAAGGGTATGAAGACACCAACTGTTCCCTGAATGCCGCTCCAAAGGAGCACATCCTGACCACCAACCACAAGGTTGGTTTTACTTATGCTGGTGGGAATATCCTGTGCATAGAAGTGTGTCATGAGACTCAACCGATGATTTGCTCCATGCAAATACTCCCTGGCGTGCTGCAGATGAGCCCCAACGTTGTCCTCGTCAGCTTCTTCGCTGGCTTTCTGAGGACATCGCACAATCCAGATATTTCCGAATCTATCTCCACCAGCGACTGATTCGTAGTCCACCATAGCCGTGCAGTTTGTCCAGCGCGGAATGGTATCATCGGCAAATGGAATCAACTTATTGGATTCGTACTTATATGCGACATAAGTCACGCTCTGCTGCACATCGCCGACAATGATACGGCTTCCTTGTGTTTGGAGAGAGACAATAAGTTGGGCAGCCACGTCTGCTTGGGATTTCCGAAGCAATTGTCGCAAACCCAGGTCGTAGGACAGGAGTGTTTTGCCAATGCCCGCCAATAACCGGCCTTGGAATTGGACAAGCGCCATCGGGGGCTCGTCGACCTTTGTCTTGTGGATGAACTCAATCTCTTTTCCATTCTCTCGGAACCTGTAAACGTGGATGAAACCAGCACTGAATTGACGCGGGCTGAGAATCATGTCTTTTCCAGTGCCAACGACTAGGAACGACTCATTGTCTTGGCTAGCAAATGACACTGTGGCTATGCTAACAGCAGCTTCATTGTCACTGAGATTAAGCGTTTGTAACACGCGCTTCTCTGTGAGCGGATCTACGACACTGATACAGGAGGCCCAGCGACCCCGACCCTTGGGATATCCAAAGTCCTCTGGTGGTAAGACAGCAGCATTCCCGTTAACACTGCCTTGATCAGCCAATAGCTTCTCGCGGAGCTCAGGGGGTAGCGTGTTGTTGTCTGACTCGATGGTGTAGAAGTACGGCTGGTCTGGATGCTTAACGAGACGTTTAGGTGTATACGTAAGTGGTATACTCTCCTGCAACAGCGTATCCGACAGTTTGTCGATTGAGAAGATTCTGTTCACAAAGTTTGAAATTAGCTGCAGTGACCATAACGCTTCTCGCAAATCGGGGTTATGCTAGTGGTCAGTAGGAACAATTGGTACATAATTGTGAAGGCCTCATCGCCAGTGGCATAGGATCCCTATTTTTCATCATCCCACGGATTGTGAATAGGGGAATTCTCACTCACTTTAGATTCTGTCCTTGGATTCCAACCATGCCCTCTTCACACTGTTCACTACTGAAGTTCCATCCCCATTCCAGATCATCGTAGTTTAGCGGTGTCATCATGAATCCGTTCGTAATTGGGTCCGAATATCCCAACCATGTTCTTGAGCTAAGAGCTAACACACATGTACGACCCTGAACGGCGACCTGGAAGAGGCGTACAGCCTTGGGGCCCAGGAACTTTTGACGAGTATCTGTTAATTCGCCGGTCACCTCGTCCAGGACAGTTCTAAGGTAGACACCAGAGTGCAGCCCTATGTGAAGATAGAGAGTACGGCCGCCGAACGAAGAATCCTCCATCGACATGATAGACAGCGAAGATGGTGCAGCAGTCAATGCTTGCACCGATTTGCTCTCCAAGGTCGATTCGGGGTCCAAGCTTAGCACACGAACCGTGCAGTCATCGCACCCAACCGCGAGGAAAGAACTTCGCAAGCGGCCTTCGGGTACATCGCCTAAGCTCAAGCAGGTGACAGTCCCAAACATCTCCTTTTTCTCGTCGTACTCGGCCAGCGAACCGTCGGCATCCATTTCGAAATAAACAATTTCGCCTGAACTCAGAGCAACCGCAACTTGTCGGGCGTTGGTAGACGCGGCAACAATTGACCGATGCTGGGGCGCAGGCCACTCATTTATTTGACCTTTGATAATGTGTCTGATACCCTTGGGATGCACTTGAAGAAGGCCATCTTCACCAAGCTGTTGGACTGCGAGAGTAGGCACGGAAGTCAGAAAGCCAGTATCTGATACTTCTTCTACCGTCTCGCCAATGCTCAAAACCAACGTCCCGTTACTGAAAGAAAGGATGATATATGCATCGTACTCATCGTTCTGCCGGATTTTAGTCGTCCATACTGCAGATGGGATACCCGGCAGCTCGGAAGCAACAATTTCGTTGACATCAAGGCCATACTTGAGCGTTCTAAAAGTGCTCCTCGCACCATTGCCGCATATCGCGTATATCTGGGGGGCATCCTCTTCCGTAAGATTCGCTACTTTGCAATCTACCAATGGATTCATCGAGTCAATACTCTCGACCAAACTGAGATTTTCCGCCGGCCGCGGGGAAAAGTACGCAGGGGTATATGAGACCTGGGGATCTGTCGGGTAATCATCGCTGGAGAACTCTAGCTCATCGTCATCATCACCAAGTTTTTCAAATTGGTAAAAATGATGATTGCCAAACTCGCTAGCAACGAACAAAAAACCGCTTTTGAGGATGCAAAGGCTCGTTGAAACAGGCACAGTGTCAAAGTACTTGATCTTGAGCCTTCTTACTTCGCCAGTCGGTTTGCCGTTCTCATCCTCCGCCATGTCGATATTGACCTTGAATAAATCTCCGTCCTCAGTTTGAAGGAGAAAGAAGAAGGCACCCACGTTGCCCTTCAATTTATGCATGACGCCGGAAACAATCGTGCGCTTGCGCTGGGGATCTTCTGTGGCGCCTTTTCTTCGGGGAATAGGGACTCGGAACGCTTCTTGGTTCGAATGTCGGTAGGTAATGTTCTCCTCGCCACATACCAGGACACCACTAGGACCGTCATTGCCGCCAGGCACCTGGAAAAGCATGGACGCGGTAGGATCTACTGCTTCATGCCATCTTCGCACTACATGATTCAGGCCGAGATCGAGCTCATAATATACGAGCTGTGTTTCTACATCGCTGAGGGCTTGGCCCGAAGGGTCCTGGTCAACTTCCGAGGTGTCCAGTTCCAGAGCCGCGAATACCGGATTCGCGTAGCCGACATCCAGAGCAGTCATTGCAAGGACGACAGTGCCCGGCTTGTGAGCTTCCAGTGGTGAGGAGATGGTAAGCTCCGCTTGTGAGTTTCTGTTAAGGACATAGACCAGCTTGTTCTTCTCTACTGCCGCAATAAGACACGCTCTTCCTTTAGGGTCACAGGCCAAGTACTGGCCTGGGATCACCCTACGAACACCAGATTTGCCGAACGTTTCTAGTTTCTGTTGTTTAAAACGATTCTGCTGGGGAAGATATTCGACAATGGCGATCCGGCCGGAATCGGTTGCTAGTATTATATAGTCTGGAAAGCATGGCATTAGCTATGTATTCCCGGTTCGTTGAACGCTGCGAACGCCGCACCATGTCTCGAAACACCACCGAGAGGAATTCTGCGATCGCAGCTTCAAATCACTAAGTGAAGCTTGATAGGAGGCTAAGACTGCGAACGTACCTTTACTGCTTCCAGCCAGACGAAAAGCGGCAATCGATCGAATGATGCCGAAGACATCGTGTGATAAAAGCGTAAGGACTTTGCCCTGGGCGGGATCTGGTCGCATTAAAGTAAGTCGTGAGCCGGAGGCGGCGATAATCTGCTGCTCCTTGGTCCCGGAGAATTGGCCCAAGAGAGCTTGGATGATCGAGGTTGGAGGTTGTACGGTCAGGGAGTAAAGGAACATGTTCGACGTAGTGGCCATTTTCGCAAATAATGCGCAGAAAGCCTGCGCGGCCCACGTCTAGAAAAGAAAACTCGTGACAGTTAAAAAAAAAAAGGTCGCAGAAGGCCAATTAGCAACGGTTGGCTATGTCGCGAAAGAGCGTGGTATTTGAGGTACAGTCGCGAGGCTGCTGTATTTTTGGAGATTTTTCACTTGATACTGTATTGAAGCTCTCGCGCGATGCAGGAATCTTTGGGGAGCTTTTACTAGGTATTAAGATAAGTGATGCTCATTGGACTACTGATGTAGGTACCTGGTGAAGGTCTCCACCCTCCTGGCCAGACAAGCACATCTAGGTTGTATGCACACCCCTGGTGCGTCTGTAGCTGAATCCAGTAAAAGAAATGCGCCAATCGCGACCCTCACTCGATTTAGAGTTCGATGTTTTTCGTGCTTTGAGAAAGTTATAGCCCTCCATTGCATGCAAAGTTCAGGCCCACGATGGAGTCATTATCAAGGCATGCGGCCTCTCACACCTGTCGCAGGTGCCTGAGATCTACATTATCCAGCTCGTCATACTCGCGTGCAACACGGTCTTTCTCTCAGACCGTCCCCTCCTCTGCCCTTTTCAAGTCGAATCAACCCGGCGCAACCATACGAACGAAGCTTTCCCCTCAGCCCCTTAGCCCATGCGATGCGAAACGATCGTTATCATTGTTCGGACGGAGCTCCCAAGAGAAGGCTTCCGCATTCACAACCGCCGCACCTGCGCAAGAAACACAGCGGCAGGTGCTGAGGGCTGATAACCTATTCCATTCCTTTACTAACTCACCTATACCCGAGATCCGGCATCGTGCTGCTTATATTAGACAGCATGCGTACTGCCCCCATCCTGACCACCGTGTTACACGAGCGCCTGTAGAACCAGACAATGCCCATACCGCCGTGAGCTCCAGCAATGTGGCACCAGCACATGTAGACTTCGAGTGTCCAGATTGCGGTATTCCAGTATATTGCAGCGAGCACCATTGGGCGGAGGACTACGAAGCCCATCTCAAGATCTGTGATGCCCTGAGGCAGATCAACGAAGACGATCATGATCTCCGATCTGGGAGATTCTTCCCCGAGTTTGAGTATGCCGGGCCACAGATGGAGGAGGCCGCTGTTAATATGACCAACTGGGACACCCTCCTATATACGAGACAGTTTGAGGCCATTAATTCCGATCGAAGCATGAGACAAGCCACGAGACTTCTGACCTATCCGCTTACAATTGGAAGTATTCTTCACGAACTGAGTCCATATAACATCAGAAAAGGAGGTCGGCTCACGGCCGAAGGGTTGAAGAGTCTGAACGCTCTACGCTACACTTTGCACCCTCCCAGAAGTGGCGGCGGTGCTGATATTAAGGGTTTGCGACCGGAAGCACCACCAGTCCGTATATTTATATTGGGAGCTCGGGCGGAGTCTTCGCTTCCCAGGAACGTGTGGGTACAACTCGCCCACCTCTTCCCGCGAGGGAAGTTCCATCTAATCTTCATCGGCCCCGAGAGTATGGCCAACCGGGACGATGAATTCCCGTTGCCACCCCGAACACCGTCTAATCCCTTCGGCGCTATCGTGGAGGACCGCGTGTGGCCAACCATGAAGATTAGCACGATCGTAGACTATTACCATACCCTTCATAAGACGGGGCATTTCTACCCCTATGACCCGTACTTTGACTGCTTTGTCATGTTCCACCCAGGCCTGGGACACCCAGCGAGCTCCCACGAGTGGGCAGACACTGTACCTCTTCTTCTAGAGACCAAAGCGCCCATTATAGTAACGGGCTACACACAACACGATATGGAACGAGATATTGCATGGGTCAACAAGACATGCCGAGGCGAGTTTGACATGCTTATGGAGCCAGAGGAAAACATATTCCGTAGCTTACGGTGGGATCTCAATGATCTCGACCCGCAGGACATCAGCTGTGGAAACTGGGGCGTATGGGCTTTCCGGGGCAAACGGTTCGTCTTCTATTTAATTCCGATCCAGCGATCACTGCTAACTCATCGTCACAGGTACGAAACAACCCGTAAGGAGATCTAACGAGCCAGAACAGGCATGCATTTGCGGTATTTCGACGAATTGACCTGGCAAGCTCAGCTTGTAATATTACGCCACACCATGTTTTTCATAACCAATTGTACGAGTATCGGCAAATGTGGGATTGTCCCGCCCCGTTCCTACCCAACTAAATAGAGAACATTTTCTACCCCGAGCATATTTGTACCAGATGCACCATCCTGCATTATCATGTATCATAATACATCAAGATAAGCCAGCCTGTATATACGCACATTGAAGGGGCAACCCACCTGTCTTCACAGATTTAAAAGATGTTAACGTACCCTTGCCGACTCTCCTTTGATCGCTATCGATCAGGACCGAGAGCTTTCGATATAAAGAACTGTATCATACCTAGGTCAGGAATTGGTGCTACGATCCCTTTGTTTAGGAGGCATATCTTAACTTTTTACTTAGCTCGCAAACAAATGCCCTCCACCCACCTCGCTGGTTATGTATGTTCCGCATGTAGGACTGGACGTTGAGGGAACCCCTGAGGCGTGACACGGCTTAGTAGAATGTATAGAACAGCTACGAGTGGGGTTATATATATATCATACAACTCGGGCGTAATGTCTGCTCGGCATTGAACTTTTGCGAAGCCGCTCTTCGCACATACATAGATACGTATGTAAGTCATCTAAGTAATGTAATCCCGACTTAGAGTCCCTCGCTACCCGTAGTCCGATAATAAGGCACGTGCATACCACGGCAAGAGACGATGCATATATCGTGCGGGCGAAAAGCAAGGGGTGGTTACTCTACATACTTACCTATACGCGTATGCAGCGAAGATTACACCCGTATGTCAGCTCCCTACCTACATGCATAATATTTACACATACACAAACATACCCGCCTTGCCGCGTTTCCTTCAAGAAAGGGCAATTCCCATGTCTACCTAGACTTAATTCCGATTATTCATCATTCAATCGTAGTAAGTAGGACACGATCGTAATACCTAGTACCAAGGCGTCTGCCTTTCACGTGGATGTCGATGATGGAGTGTATGACGAAGAGAGAGCTAGTAAGGTATGTGTGTGGGACGCAACGCAGCGATAGTAAAGGAGGTATGCAAGGTTCAAAAAGAAACACACGGGTAAATACAGGTTGGGAGCCTCATGGAGGTTAGATGTCTAAGGCAAGTCGCCTAGCATGAGAAGGGAGGAAGACGGCATCTAACCTACATAGATACATGTATACATACATATATGCTTCTTTGCGACACCTAACACAGCATAAATACGTAGATAGGCGTCTTACATATCATCATAGCCTTGTTTAGCTACTGGGTAATTACCTGTTGCATAGATGAAATCAGGACAAGATAAAGTGCCAAGGTAAGGAGAGAAGGGAGATCAAATCGAAGGCGACAACCCCTGAAACGAACATCTTGATTCCATCACTTGCAGTACGTATAAAGTATAGCTGAAGTTGATCATTTCACGGCAGGGTAATATAATATGTACATGTAAGTGAGACGAGATGACTGGATGACTAGCATGAGCAAGAACAACCCAACGAAATAGACAGGTCAAGTGAGGTGGAATTGAAAAAACTGAAAAAGTCTCATAGCCATCCAATAGCTATGACGTATTACCGTTATCGTGACACTGCAGCTTACTTACTACTTTCCTTTTCCTGCCGCTCCCGGCCCCCAAACATCATCATCTTCTATCTTCTGCACTTTTCATTGCTCGCAACATACATACATACCTACATATCCATCATCGAACGACGCGGGCCAAGGCAGGTTAAGCAAGCAAATCCGGGCAAAAGGCGAGGCTCTTGAGGTGGTATCATATCTGTGGCGTAATGCATGTGCGTAACTAACAAGCAGTTTGGTGGCACTTGGTAGGTAAATCGTGCGTAGTCGAGGGGAAGGAAGCACGTATTATATCACCACCTACCTTGCCGAGCTACTGATAGGAACCAAAAGATCCAATAGAAAGGAAGAGAAACAGACCCAGTCCCAACACACAGTAACCTCGTTCTTACCTACATATGGAGATAGTAAATGGGACAAGGCTGGCTGTATACTTCGTACATGCAAGATGTTGCATAGGTACTATACTACCCCCCCACCTTAGGTATATTGATGTATGTAAGTGTATGTCTGTGCGTTTGTATCGTCATACTATCATAGCCGGCCTCGGAGAGACTTCATGTGCTTCGAAACTTCTC
>Ga0247782_1000706_pt1 | contig 10102 bp, 7 predicted proteins | sample UWRJL019104C5_FD_179928 | JGI IMG/M metagenome (GOLD analysis project Ga0247782, IMG submission 179928) | Plant litter microbial communities from Arlington Agricultural Research Station in Wisconsin, United States - UWRJ-L019-104C-5 | ecosystem: Environmental > Terrestrial > Plant litter >...
GCCGTTTTTTTAATTATAAGGTTAACACACCCCTAGCCCCTCTCAAGAGGGGAACTCCACTCAAACGTGCTATTTGGGAATGGTTAAGCACTGCAAACTAACTATGCGTTCATCAGGCTCTCAATCTCCTCTGCTTCGATAGGAATATTGCGCATAAGGTTGAAAGGCTCACCGCTTGGCTGGATAACTACATCATCTTCAAGGCGAATGCCAAAACCTTCTGCAGGAATGTAGATTCCAGGCTCTACGGTAAACACCATGTTAGCTTCCATGGGTTGTACTAAAAGTCCGTAATCATGAGTGTCAAGTCCTAAGTGGTGCGATGTACCGTGCATAAAATACTTTTTGTATGCCGGCCAGTCCGGGTTTTCGTTCTGAACATCGGCTTTGTCAATAAGTCCAAGGCCAAGCAGTTCCGATGTCATTATTTTACCTACTTCAAGGTGGTATTGTTTCCAAAGCGTACCCGGAACAAGCATTTTTGTAGCTTCATTTTTAACACGTAGCACCGCATTATACACCACTTTCTGCCTGTCGGTAAAACGCCCGTTAACGGGAATAGTTCGGCTAAGGTCGCTTGAATAGTTGGCGTATTCGGCGGCTACATCAAACAGGATAAGATCGCCATCTTTACATTGCTGGTTGTTCTCTACATAATGCAGTACGTTAGCATTGTTGCCCGAAGCAATAATTGGCCCGTAAGCAAACCCTTTAGAACGGTTACGTACAAATTCATGAAGCAGTTCTGCCTCAATTTCATACTCCATAACACCCGGTTTTGTAAAACCAAGAATTCGGCGAAAGCCTTTCTCGGTAATATCGCACGCCTTTTGCATAAGGTCAAGTTCTTCGGTCTCTTTAATAGAACGAAGCCTTTGCAGGATAGGGTTGCTCTTAGCTACCTGGTGTGCAGGGTATTTCTCTTTCCACCATTTTATAAAACGGTCTTCGCGCGTTTGCGTTTGTACCGACGAGCGGTAATGCTCGTTAGTGTTAATGTATATAATGTCGCAGTAGGTCATAATTTCGAAAAGAACTTTCTCAAAATCCTGAAGCCACTGAATGTTTTTAATACCTGAAACTTCGGTAGCGCGTTCTTTAGTCAGCTTTTCGCCTTCCCAAATGGCAATATGCTCGTTAGTTTCGCGAACAAAAAGTATTTCGCGCAGGTGCTCATACGGAGCATCCGGGCAAAGCAATAAAATGGTTTCTTCCTGATCGGCGCCGCTCAGATAAAATATATCGCGGTGCTGCTGAAAAGGCATGGTGCTGTCGGCGCTTATGGGGTAAATGTCGTTAGAGTTAAATACCGCAACGCTTTTAGGTTTCATTTCTGCCGTAAATTTTTTACGGTTTTTAATGAAAAGGTTACGGTCTATCTGATGGTATTTCATGATATAAAGTTTTTAATCCGGATACCAAAAGTACTAAGATTATTGGGAAGTAGCTTCTTAAAGTTTTAAATGCGGAGAAAAAGGATGCTATTCTCCGCATAATTTGCGGAGAATAATTGTATATTTACCGCAAAGCTGTATTGCAATGTATATTTATCAAAAGAAAAACTGGCCGGATTTTACATGGAATAGTGAACTGCTACTGCCTGTTTTAGGAAAAGTCAGGAGTTTGCAGGGTATGCTTATTGGTAAGATGGACAGTTTGGGTTTTGATCTGAAGAATGAAGCCTCTATGGAGATAATAAGCCAAGATGTTATGAAATCTTCCGAAATTGAAGGTGAATTATTAAATCCGGCTCAGGTTCGTTCATCCATAGCGGTACGTTTAGGTGTAGATATACCCGGCATAGTGCCCTCTGATAGGAATGTAGATGGGATAGTAGATGTTATGCTTGATGCAACACAGTATTTTTCAAATGAATTAAATATTGATAGACTTTTTGGATGGCATCATGCAATGTTTCCTTCCGGAAGAAGTGGTTTATATAAAATTGTTTCCGGTGGATGGAGAGATGATGCTAATGGGCCTATGCAGGTGGTGTCGGGTTCTTTTACCAGGCAAAAAGTTCATTTTGAAGCGCCCTCAGCAGCCATAATTCCTCGTGAAATGCAATTTTTTATTGATTGGTTTAACAAGAGCCAAGATATTGACCCAGTTATAAAATCGGCTGTTGCACATCTATGGTTTGTAACGCTCCATCCCTTTGATGATGGTAATGGCAGGATAGCCAGGGCAATTGCCGATATGCAAATGGCACGTGCTGATGGTGTGGCGCAGCGTTTTTATAGTGTGTCATCGCAAATTCAAAAAGAAAGGAAAGCATATTATGAAATTTTAGAGCGCACGCAAAAGGGTGATCTTGATATAACCCAATGGTTGGAGTGGTTCCTGCTGCGCTTAAACGATGCTATTCAGGCATCTGAAAGTATTTTAAGGAGAGTTATATTTAAGCATAAATTTTGGGATGAAAACCGTGCTAAAATCGAAAACAAACGCCAGCAATTAATGCTTGAAAAACTAATAGACGGATTTGAAGGTAATCTTACGACTGCCAAATGGGCGAAGATCACCAAAAGTTCCACTGATACCGCGTTGAGAGATATTAATGACCTCATTGCTAAAAATATCCTGCTTAAGGCAGAAGGCGGGGGCAGGAGTACCAATTACGAGTTGGTTAAGTAACTACTCCACCCAGTTATAATACCTCGCGCCAATTAAATTTGGGATTTCTTTTTCTATCCTGTCCAGTGCCCATTCGCCGGATGGCGCAAGTACAGATGTTTTCTGCTCTTTTTTATGGAGTTTAAGGTACGTTTCAAAGTCAATTTCATGGCTTTGAGCAAGGGTTTCGAAAAGCTGTGCGTTGTTTGCGGCAGCTTTACATCCGTCTTGTAATGTGCCTTCAAATATCTTCGATTTCGATCCGCTGCCGTAAGCCAGAAAACCAAATTTCTTTCCGGTCAACTCAGTATCTGCCTTTGCAAAATGGCTTAACGCCGATAACAATCCCATAAAAACAGAACCGGTATATAAATTACCGATTAGTGATGATCCGGATTCAGCAGGCTGCAATTTCTGATTTACAAACACTTTATAAACATCTGACTTTGCTATCTCTTTTAGTTTCGACTGATATTCAGATATTTCTTCATTGCCTGTTAGCAGTGGGATTTCCGCGTCAAGCGCAAAAATTTCCGAAAACATCCTGCGTCCCTGATACGCATAGGGCAGGTGCATAATGATGTTCTCCCATGTGTTATATAATGAACCTTGTATGTTGTTTGCTTCTTTAAATCGGAAGTACGCTTCACGGGTGCGGTCGGTATAGCATTGGTTAGAATACTGCCCGTCAAACACCGGCTGGTCTTTGTGTATTTCTATTTTAGCTTCAAGGTTGTCGAACCAGGGTTGGTTTGCTGTGTTTCCGGTAATGTCCTTTTTGTTAATCGTTCTGTTAGGCTTAAAAAAGTCGAATACGCCTTTGGTGCTCACAGTCCATTCAGTTCCTATAGCAAGAATCCGCGGATTGGCTGTTACCAACATAGCCAATGCTCCTGCGCCCTGTGTGTATTCTCCTCTAGATTCAAGGTCGTACTTGGCAATATCTGTAGTAACCACTATCGCTTTCTTAATAGGGTTCAGCCGAATGTAATCAAGACAGTTTTGAAGGGCATCTATACCACCAATGCAGGCAAAGGTAAAATCTACCGTATCGCAATTACTCAGCAAACCTTCTCCAAATTTCTGCTCCATCAAAGCCATAAGGAAAGACCCTATAGGTTTCGCGCTGTCAATGCCACTTTCGGTACCTACATAAACACGTGAAATATCGGCGAGGTCTATATTGTTCTGTTCAATAAGTTTTGTCAGTGCATTTGCCCCAAAAACTACAGCATCCTGGTGTGTATCAGGCAATGTCATTTTTAGTAGCCCCAGTCCTTTTTCTAGTTTTTCAGGGTCAATATCGCGGGCTTCGGCGAGGGTTTTAATAGGTAAGTGCAGTTTGGCAGCATCAAAGGCAATGGCATCTATTCCGGTAGTCATTCGTTTGGGTTTAAGACATAAAATTAACCAGTATGTGTCATAGTAAAGGTGTTAAAAAAGATTAAGGCTTCATTTTTCGCAATTGTTGAAAATTTAAACTTTATTTTTCGCAATTATGCAAATTATCAACCACGTAGAATGCTTATTTTTGCGATGCAATTATCACAATTAGATCCACCATGAAATTATATTCTCTTATAGCTGTACTACTAATAGGTGCTGTAGCCACTGCGCAGGACAAAATGCCATACCAACTATTCGATAAATCTGGTAAAGCCACTACCTATAAAAAGCTGCTAAAAGCTGCCGGCGATACCGAAGTTGTATTTTTTGGGGAACATCATGATAATTCGGTTATCCACTGGCTGGAACTGGAGCTTACTAAAGACCTTGCCGAAACCAAAAGCCTTGTACTTGGCGCAGAAATGATAGAGGCCGACAACCAGAAACAGCTTGACCAGTATTTAAGAGGAGAGATCAGTCAAAAAGCATTTGATTCTACAGCGCGTTTATGGAATAACCATAAAACGGATTATAAACCGTTGGTAGACTTCGCTAAAGAAAAACACTTTCCGTTTATTGCTACTAATGTGCCAAGGCGCTATGCCAGCAAGGTGTATAAAGGCGGCTTTGAATCGCTGGAGGTGATATCTGCAGAAGAAAAAGCATGGGTAGCACCTTTGCCAATAGCCTACGATGCCACATTGCCCGGTTATGTAAAAATGCTGGAGATGAGTGGTGGCCACGGGGGCGATAACCTTCCTAAAGCACAAGCGGTTAAAGATGCTACTATGGGCTACTTTATAGCGAAGAATCTAAAGCCGAATACGATATTTGTTCACTATAACGGGACCTACCACAGTGAGAATTTTGAAGGCATTAACTGGTACCTAAAAAGGGCAAAACCGGGTGTTAAAGTTATTACTATTGCGGCAGTATCGCAAAAGGATATAGACAAACTGGAAAAAGAGAACTTAAATCTTGCCGATTTTATACTGGTTGTAGACGACGATGTAACCAAAACGTATTAACCTTTCTCTGATTATAAAAAGGTAAAAATTAATATATCTTACACATTTTTAGGTGTTTTAGATGTAAATATGTCTTAAATGCATTTTTAAATTAAAAATACTTCATTAAAAGTCCACTTTATACTCATTATAAATTACCCTCAAAGGTTGTAGTGAATACCTTTTTAGCCTTATTTTTGTTTGATTTTTAAAAACCTTATCTTTTAATCAAATACTATGGCAAAATCTGCACTATTGAAGTCGTCCCTTGCTAAAAAATACTGGATGGCTCTGACAGGTTTATTTCTCTGCCTGTTCCTTGTCGGGCACTTAATCGGGAACCTTCAATTAATTTATTCAGATGCATTGCACTTTAATCAGTATGCGTTGTTTATGACGACAAATCCTGCCATTAAGGCGCTTTCGTATTTAACGTACATTTCTATCATCTTCCACGCGATAGATGGTATTTACCTTGCGGTTCAAAACCAAAAAGCAAGGCCTGTTAAATATGTAATGAACAAACCGGGTAAAAACACCATCTGGGCTTCCAGGAATATGGCTGTTTTAGGCACCGTAATATTAATTTTCATTGTTACCCACATGGTTAGCTTTTGGGGAAGAATGCACTTTGATAAAGATATGCCGCTACAAACTGTAATGATAAACGCAGGTGGCATGCCACAAGAGTTTTATTTAGCAGTTAACGGATCGTACATTCCTAAGGCACAGGTTGACCAGGGTATGATTAAGATTGAGCACAGAACTGAATTTTTTGATGCCGGCGCTAAAGTTAAGATCAATGAAGGGTATAAAGATCTTCATAAAATTACGGTAGCGTTCTTTAAAGATCCTAAATTCGGGCTTATAGCTACTATACTATATACAATATCAATGATAGTTCTTGGTTTTCACCTTTTCCACGGTTTTGGCAGTGCATTCCAGTCTTTGGGTGCTAACAATCCAAAATACAATGGGGCTATCAAAAATTCAGGAAAAGCATTTGCAATAATAGTACCGCTATTATTTGCTATCATTCCTATTTATATTCACTTTTTTATAAAATAATCAACATCAGTAATTATGTTAGATTCTAAGATACCAGAAGGGCACATATCCGACAAATGGACGAAATATAAAGACCATTTAAAACTTGTTGCCCCAAATAACAGACCTAAGATTGATGTAATTGTAGTAGGTACCGGACTTGCCGGTGCTTCTGCTGCTGCTTCACTTGGCGAAATGGGGTATAACGTTAAGGCGTTTTGCTTTCAGGATTCACCACGTCGTGCACACTCTATTGCTGCACAGGGTGGTATTAATGCTGCCAAGAATTACCAAAATGATGGTGACAGCGTTTACAGGCTGTTTTATGATACTATAAAAGGAGGCGATTACAGGGCGCGTGAAGCTAACGTTCACCGTCTTGCAGAAGTTTCAGGAAATATTATTGACCAGTGTGTTGCTCAGGGCGTTCCTTTTGCACGCGATTACGGCGGAATGCTGGACAACCGTTCGTTTGGTGGTACACAGGTGCAACGTACTTTTTATGCTGCAGGGCAAACAGGCCAGCAGTTATTATTAGGTGCATATTCTGCATTATCAAGACAAATAGGTGTTGGTAACGTACAAATGTTTAACCGTCACGAAATGCTTGATATCGTTAAGGTAGATGGTAAAGCCCGTGGAATTATTGCCCGTAACCTTATTACAGGTGATATCGAAAGGCATTCTGCCCACGCGGTGATCATCGCTTCAGGTGGTTATGGTAATGTATACTTCCTTTCTACAAATGCAATGGGAAGTAACGTAACAGCTGCATGGAAAATACATAAAAAAGGAGCTTATTTTGCTAACCCTTGCTTCGTACAGATTCACCCTACGTGTATTCCTGTTCACGGTGAGAACCAATCTAAGCTTACCCTTATGTCTGAGTCACTTCGTAACTCAGGCCGTATCTGGGTTCCTAAGAAAAAAGAAGATGCTGAAGCTATCCGTTCAGGAAGCTTAAAGCCTACACAAATTACAGAAGAAAACAGGGATTATTTCCTTGAAAGAAGATATCCTGCTTTTGGTAACCTTGTACCGCGTGACGTGGCTTCAAGAGCTGCTAAAGAACGTTGCGATGCCGGTTTTGGTATCGAAGCAAATGCTACTAACGAAGGTGTATACCTTGATTTCTCTTCAGAAATTATAAGTAAAGGGAAACAGACTGCTTATGCAGCCGGTAACCACCATCCTTCAGACGAAGAAGTAATTAAGCTTGGTAAAGCATGGCTAGAGGAGAAATATGGTAACCTTTTCCAGATGTATCAACAAATTACAGATGAGAATCCATATGAAACTCCAATGAAAATTTACCCTGCGGTTCACTATACTATGGGTGGTGTTTGGGTAGATTATAACTTACAGAGTTCTATACCAGGCTGTTTCGTAGCCGGTGAAGCTAACTTCTCAGACCACGGTGCTAACCGTCTTGGTGCATCTGCATTAATGCAGGGTCTTGCAGATGGTTACTTTGTACTCCCTTATACTGTATCTGATTACCTTGCTAACGATATTCGTACAGGTAAGATTTCTACAGACCTTCCTGAGTTTGTTGAGGCAGAAAATGCTGTTAAAGCACAAATTGACTCTTTCCTTAACAACAACGGAACAAAATCAGTAGATCATTTCCATAAAAAACTGGGTCACATTATGTGGAACAAAGTTGGTATGGGACGTAACGAACAAGGTCTTAAAGAAGCGGTTGCAGAAATTGATGCACTAAGAGCTGAATTCTACAAAGAAGTATATGTTCCGGGATCTGCTAACGAACTTAACCCTGAACTTGAGAAAGCAATTCGTGTTGCCGACTTTATGGAACTTGGACAGCTTATGGCAATGGATGCTTTACAACGTAAAGAATCTGCCGGTGGCCACTTTAGGGAAGAATATCAGGATGCTGAAGGTGAAACCCTTCGTGATGACGTAAACTTTAATTTCGTAGGTGCCTGGGAATATGGTGGCAGCGATATTAATACTGAAACACTTCATAAAGAAGTGCTTAACTATGAGTACATTAAAATTGCAGCAAGGAACTACAAATAAAATACAAGAGAGATGGCTTCTAATAAAAATATAAATATACACCTTAAAATTTGGCGTCAGAAAGATGCTAAAGCCAAAGGTAAAATAGAAACGTACAAACTTGATAACGTTTCTACCGACAGTTCATTCCTTGAAATGCTTGACCAATTGAATGAACAACTGGTTAACAACAGACAGGAGCCTGTAGCTTTTGACCATGACTGCCGCGAAGGTATTTGTGGTATGTGTTCGCTTTACATCAACGGTCAGGCTCATGGCCCGGCTAGTAAAGTTACAACATGCCAGCTGCACATGAGGTCGTTTAAAGATGGCGATACTATCTATGTTGAACCGTGGAGAAGTAAAGCTTTTCCTGTAATTAAAGACCTTGTGGTAGACAGAAGTTCTTTTGACAGGATTCAGCAGGCAGGTGGTTTCGTTTCTGTAAATACTACAGGCCGTACTATCGATGCTAATGCTACCCCGGTACCTAAACATGATGCCGACAGGGCTTTTGAAGCTGCTGCATGTATTGGTTGTGGTGCTTGTGTTGCAAGCTGTAAAAATGGTTCTGCTATGTTGTTTGTTGGTGCTAAGGTTTCTCAGTATGCATTGCTTCCACAAGGTAAAGTTGAGGCTTCTCAAAGGGTACTAAACATGGTTAGGCAAATGGACGAAGAAGGATTTGGTAACTGTACAAATACGGGTGCTTGTGAGGTTGAATGCCCTAAAGGTATTTCACTTGAAAACATCGCACGTATGAACAGGGAATACCTTTTTGCAAGTGTAAAATAATACGATCAAGGTTAATTATATTGAAAAACGCCTCCTGATAAGGGAGGCGTTTTTCGTGTTATATATTCTTAATTTACGCTTCCCCTCCTTCGAAGTCTGCCTGGTAGGGCGGGGTGGTAAATCTATTGAGTAAAATTGCTATACCCTATACCGGCTTTCAGCCACCTTCCGTAGAATGGGAAGTAGTAACAGATTTATAACATACAGATTCTATGCGTCTTCATCATCTTTGGCAATGCCTTCCAGATAGGCTACAAAGTTGTCTTCGTGTGCTACTTCAAGTTTTTTACGGATGCGATAACGGGCATTCTCTACGCCGCGAAGCGAAATATTAAGCAATGGTGATATCTCTTTGTTGGTAAGGTTCATTTTAACGAAGGCACATAGCCTAAGCTCGCGCTTGGTAAGGGTAGGATTTAGTTTTTTAAGTTCTTCAAAAAAGTTGTGGTGCACCTTCTCAAAATTCACATCGAAAACTTCCATATATTCTTCACCAATTTTGTGTTGGTTCAGCTTTTGGAAGATCTGGAATAGTTTTTTACGGGAATCATCATTCTTAACGTAATCTTTCAGTTCTTTAAGGTCGTTGGTAATCTCATTAAAAATGTCTTTTTTCTTAATGAGTACCATTGTGTAGTTAGCTAATTCCTTACTGTTATTAAGCACTTCTTCCTGTAAATGTATCTTGTCTTTACTAATTTGTTCCTTATCTCTTTGCAGGCGTAGCTGCTCGACCTCCAGTTCCAGTAGTTTTTTTGCCTTTTGCGCCTCTGTTTTTGTTTTTATGTGCTCACGCTCTATTCTTTTCTTAACGTAGCGCACAATAGCTACAATAAGCAGTATTGCTATTATAACATACAATGCAAAGGCAAGATTTGTCTGGTACCATTTAGGAAGGATCGTAAAATTGTAAACAGTCTCTTTACCTGTGAGCCCTGCTGTGTTGCGGCTTCTTACCTTGAAGACATAACTGCCCGGGCGTAAATGCGTATATTCTTTGTACGGAATGTTTTGCCATACAGACCAGTTATTATCTACGTTTTCAAGCATATAACTGTACTGTACCTCAGTTCCATGTGTCATTTTAGGTGCTGCAAATTCAAAACGAAGAATGTCAGTCTGGTTAGGAAGCACTTCTGCATCATCCTTTTTTAAGGTTAATGGCAACAGGCTAAAATGCTGATCCTGTGAATAAGATATCTGCGTCAGCACTGTCGCAATAGTAGTTG
>Ga0247782_1000707_pt1 | contig 10097 bp, 1 predicted proteins | sample UWRJL019104C5_FD_179928 | JGI IMG/M metagenome (GOLD analysis project Ga0247782, IMG submission 179928) | Plant litter microbial communities from Arlington Agricultural Research Station in Wisconsin, United States - UWRJ-L019-104C-5 | ecosystem: Environmental > Terrestrial > Plant litter >...
TTTTTTTATACTAAGTTTTTTTTTTTTTGCTTTTTATAAGTTTAATTACTTATATTATAGTAGTGCGCTATACAAAAGCTTAAAAGCATTTGCTAATATAATATTTGCTATAGCTATACTAAAAGTATTAGTTGTTAGCTTTTTTACGTTTTTATTTTTTTTTTAAATACTTAAGGTTAAGCTAGTAGCGTTTATTTTTATTATAGCAATATTATTATTAGCGTTAATATATGTAGCTATTTATATAAGCGCTTAAAATTAGCTAAGTTAAGTAGCAGTATTAGTTTTAAAGCTATATTTTTTTACTTTTTTTGCTACTTTTATTATATTGTTTACTTATTTAGTATAAGTTTAAGTAAGTTTTTTAAAACTAGTGTAGCAAAAAGTATATTATTTAATATTTTTTTTAAAATAATAAGTTTAGCATTATTATTTTATAGTATACTTTTTGCTTTAGCTAATATTTTTTTTTATAAAGCAAAAAAGTTTAAAAAAGTTTGTTTAGCTTTTTAATAAAGTTTAAGCAGCTTTTAAAAAGTTATATAAGCTTAGTTAACATTAAAAAAATAGTTTTTAAAAAACTTTAAAAATTTATTAAAGTTATACTTTTAAAAGTGCTTTTTTTAAATATAAAATAATAATATAGCTACTTTAGCGTTGCTTTTTAGCAGCTTATAAATAGTATAAAATTTGTTTAAATTATTATTAATAAACTTAATATTTTATTTTAGTTTATGCTTTAGTATAGCTGCTTAAGCTAAAAACTATAATTTATTTTTTTAAAACTTTTTTAGCTATAAAAGCAGCTTTTTTTTAGCTTTTAAGTTAGTATTTTTTTTTATAATAGCTTTATTATTGCTGTTTAAAGCTATAGCTAAGATTAAGTTTATAGCTAAAGTTAGCATTTAGTTTTATACTTAGTTTTTATTTATTAATATATAGCTATTTACTTTTGCACCTATTAATAAATTTATTATTAGTTTTATTTTATTATTTAGCTAAATATATTAATAAGTTAAAATATTTACGCTTTTATTTTGTTTTTTATAAAACTAAGCAGCTAAAAAGCAAAGGCTTATGCTTGCTTGCTTTTATTATTTAGTATACTAGCTTATTTTTTTATTTTAATGCTTTATTAATTATATATTTTTTAATTGCTAAGCAGCTTGCTAACTATTTATTTATAGCCTAAGTAAATAATAAAGCTAAAATATATATAAAAGGCTAAAGCTAAGCAGCTTATATGCAATACAGTTTATATTTTAGCTTAAAAAAAAAAAAGAGGAATTTATAAAGGTAGCGCACACGTATGCGTTGCTAAGTAGTAGCATAGGCCTTGCTTAGCAAAACGTTAAAAAAGGGGTGCGTTTTAATAAAGCGTTTTAATAGGTTAACGCTATCTAGCCTAACCTATAACAAGCTATTTTAACATTATATAATAAAATAATAAATTATTAAAATAAAAGCAAACTATTAAATAAAGCTTTAATTATAAAAGTAATTAAATAAAAATTTAGCTAAATAATAATATATTTTAAGTTATATAGTATTAATTTTGCTTTTTAAAAACTTTTTTATATATTAGCTTTTATTATTAACATATTAAATATATTAAAAAACGCAAATAAAATTTTTTTTTTAATATATATATATAATATATGCTTATATTAAGTATTTAATTTTTTTTTTATATAACTATTTTAAAAAACTAAAGCTTATATAATAAATATGCTAGTATATAAAATATAATAATATTATTATTTTTGCAATACTTTTTAAAATTATATAAATAGTAGCTTTTATAGCTATTAAAAATTAAAAGTTAATATTTGCTTTTATATTAAATAATATATAGTTTTTTTTTATAATAATAATATATAATAAAATAATATTGTTATATAATAAAATAGTTTAAATAACTATAGCTTATTTATAATTGCTTTACTATATTGCTTTTAGGTTTTTTATATAATTAAATATAGTTATAACTATTTTAAATAAAATTTTGCTTATAATAAATTTAGTTTTGTTAAAGTTATATATATATTTTTTTTAAACTTTATATTTTACTATTATATTTTATATAAAAGCAAACTATTTATAATATTTAAATAAAGTTTTATATAAAATATACTAGTAATTAATTTAATAATTAAAATATATTATAAAAGCTAATTATTATTATATAAAAATAAAAGTTTAGTTATTGCTAACATATTTTTTATTGCATAACTTTAATAATTAGTTAGCTATATTTTTAATACTACTATGCTTAAATAAAAATAATTATATAATAAAATTAAATATACAGTGGGGTTGCAAAAGTTCCGCTCGACCCCACCTTTTACACCAAAACACACTAACTTTACAACTATATAACTTTATAACAAAAAATAGTAAAAATATGCAACATTATGTTTTATATAGCAAAATAATAAAATAATAGTTCTGCTTATTTAAATTATTGTTAAAAATTTTATTTTATTGGTAATAGCTATTTAAATAAATAGCTATTTTTTCTAAAAAATTAAAAAACTAATAGTTAAATAAAGAAAATAATTATAAAAGTTCTATTAATAGATTATTATTTTAATTTAAATTTAAAACTAAAATATTTTAAAAGTAAGTTAATAGCTATTTTATTTATTTAGCTATTACCTTTTTAATTTTTTATTAAAATTAGCTATTTATTTAAATAACTACTACTAATAAAATAAAGTTCTTAACAATAATTTAGATAAGCAGAACTATTATTTTATTAATTTTCTATATAAAACATAATGTTGCATATTTTTACTATTTTTTGTTATAAAGTTATATAGTTGTAAAGTTAGTGAGTTTTGGTGTAAAAGGTGGGGTCGAGCGTAACTTTTACAACCCCACTGTATATTATATAATAGCTTGCTATTTAATTTAATAAGTTTTTTATTATTAGTATACCTATTAAATATTATTATACAATTGCGTTTTTAGTTAAAAAATATTATATATAGTATATTATTGATTTTAGCTACGCGTTAAATATTTAGTTTTAAGTTTATATAAATTGTTTAAAGCGCATAAATAATATTAAACTTTTTTTAAAGATTTATTATAGTAGGTAGTAAAAATATAGTAGATTAAAAGTTATGCCTACAAAGGTAAAAAAAAGTGGCAAATATAGCCGGGTAGCAAATATAGCTGGGTAGCAAATATAGCTATAAAATATATTATATTAGTATTTTTATTTATTTATATTATTATTTAGTTTTTGTTGGTACTAAGATAAGTGCAAAATGTAAATTAATTATTAAGGTTAAAAGATAATAATCTAAAGGATGCATTATATATTATGCTAGCTATGTATAGATGCTAACTTAGCAGATAATAACTTAGCAAACTAATAGGTCTGCAAATTTGCATAATATTTACCTCCCTTTTTAAATAAGGATTATTATAATCTTTTAGTTTTATTATATTATATAATTTTATTGTTATGCAAATGTTATAGTGTTATATAAGAGCAAGTAAAAAATAAGCAAGAAAAAGGTAATAATAACTATTATAAAGATGCTTAAGCTTAATATAACATTATAGTTTTTAAAGATTATTTAAAAAACAAAAAATAAAAAAGCAAAAACTATAAAACTTGTTTTTGTTTGTTAAATTAACTAAATGTAAGTAATAAATTATATAAAGGTTAAAAAATAAGAAAACAAAACTAAAAGACTTAAAAAAATAAAAGTAAAAAGAAAGCAAAAACTATAGTACTTAATATGTTAAATTAACTAAATATAAATAGTAAACTAAACTACTTAATATATTGCTTTAGCTAAATATAGCTAGCAAATTAAATTATAAAACTTAATATTAACTAAATGTAAATAGCAAATTAAAAAAGTTTTTTTTTAGCTAAAATAATAAAAAAATATTATAGTTTGTTTTTAAGCGCTTAAGTTGTTTTTTAAAATTTATAATATAGCTAATATTTATATTAATTATATTTTAAGCTTTTTTTATATTAGCTGTTAATTTTATAATTTTTGTACTATGTTTATTTATTTGCTATATTAAGTTGTTAATTTAATACGTTTAGTTTTTAGCTTTAGTATTGTTTTTAAAGTAGGTTTTAATAATTTGTTTTACTTATTTATTTACTAAATTATAAGCTTGTAGTAAAAAGTCTTCTTAAATTTTATTATTTGCTTTTAGCATATTAAAACATATTTTTTTAATATATTTGTTTTTATTTAAGGTTATAAAAAATTAAGCTTTTTTAAATGCCTTATTAAAACAGGTTTTAATAGTAGCATTAATTGGTTTTTTAAAAAGTGCTTAGTAAAGATTGCAGAGCAACATTGCGTTAGTATATTTAATTATAAAGTTTTAAAATTTTTTAAATGCACTAATTAAGTAAACTATATTAATATTAGCATTGTTGTCTTTTTATAAAAGCTTAAAGTTTTGTTTTATTATTTGTTAAAGTTTTATAATGTTTGCATTTTTTATATAATTTATTTTTATTTATTTTATTAAGGTAATTATATTTTACAATTGTTGCGTTAGCTTTTTTAGTTAATAATAAATTGTTAGTAAAACGCTATTTAGTTACAAAAATATTGCGCTTGTGCTTTTTATTATTAAGTTAACTATTAGCTTTGCTATTATAAGTATTGCTTTAGCATATTTAAAATTAGCTATGTTTGCTTAATTGCGCTAAACTATTAAAATTGTTTTGTTTGCTAAATTTTAAGAATACTAAATTAAACCTATATTTTAGATTTTATATAAAATTTAAGTAGGCATGCTGCCTAGTCTGCCTAATATATTTTTTACAATTTATAAAGCTTTAAAATTTTTAAAAAAATAAAGTTAAATAAAATGCAAGCATTGTTTGCTTAACTAATATAAATGCTAGCTTTAATAGCTTTGTTTAACTAAGCTAACATACTTTTTAAAAGGTTATTGTTAAAAAGCTTTTTGTTAAGGCAGCATTTTAATAATGCACGCATAACCTTTTAGTAGCAAAATTATAGTGCTAGTAAAACAGTTTGCGTAACTTTAATTTAGTATTATTTAAGGTTGTAAGCATATATATTAAATGTATGCTTGTTTATTTTTAATATATTTAGTAAACATATAATCTGTTTGCTTAATATAAATAACTAGTATATAATTATATTGTAGCCTTTTTTATTATTAAAAATCCTATTATATGCTGCTTAAAATTTTAAAAGATGTTGTAATAATAGTGTTTTAAGCGTTGCTTATAAAAAGTTAAGATTAAAAAAAATTATTTTGTTAAGCTTTCAATTATTAAAATAGTTAGTGCTATTATAATTTATTAAATATATAATAGTAATAATTAGCGTTTTAAATAATTTATAAAGTAAATAATGTTTTATGTTTAAAAGTTATAATATATAAAATAAAATATATATAAAAAATATATTATAATTAATAATATAGTTATAGTTAGCAGTAAGTAAGCAGGTACTTTATCTAGGTATTAAAAATATTATATTTTTATATTTTATTTACTTGTAATAGTTATACTTAAATATTAGTTTATAAAATTATGTTTATAATTTTTTATTTGTTTAATAGTAATATTTTTAATAACTTAATATATTATGCCTTTTTATTAGCTTGCTTTTTACTTTTAAGTTTGTTTAAACTTATAAGTTTTTGTTTATTGTAGTTATTAAAAAGTTTTATTATGTTTTATATAAGTGTTTTTTTTAAATATTACTAGTTGTAAATAAGAAAATATTCTTTTTATTAAACTAAATATTTAAGTTTTAGTCTTTATTATGTTTAAATAATACATTTATTTGTTAACTTTTTTATTTAGTAAGATTTTTAGTTCTTATTGTCTTTGTTTATAAACACCTATTCTAGTTATAGTTTTTGTTTAAAAAAAAGGTCTAGCATAGTTAGTATAAAATATAGTTAAGCAACTAATATAACTTAGTAAACTTTTTAGTGTTATAAGAAGTTAAGTTTATATGCTAAGTTGCTAATCTAGCGCACAACTATTAAAGGCCTAATGCATTATTAAGACTATTTTTTGCTTAGTTTGCTTAGTAAATAGTATTTTTTATAAAGTTTTAAAAATATTTTGCTGCTAACGTTATACTCTTAAGGTTTATATAATATATTATAACATATTTTTATTTTCGCAGCTGCAAAATTAATTACAAATTAAGCTTTTTTTTAATATATTGTATAAAAGGTCTTATAATCTATTATATTAGTTAGAGCATAAATAATAAATAAAAGTTTTGCTAGCTTAAAACTTAATACTACTTTATTTAAAAAAATTTTTAGTATTGCTTGCTTTATATTATTAAAAGCATATTATAATAATATTATTATAAATATTTATATAATATTTAAGTTAGCATAGTAGTAATATATTATAATTTTAACATTTTAAAATTTTTTTTTAACTAGTTATTTGTTTATAAGTAATATATTGTTAATCTAGCAAGTTTTGTTCTTATTTTAGTAAACAGTAAATTTTATAGTTTTGCTATAAATTTAAAATCTTTATTAAATATAATTTTATATAGTATGCTTTATTTACATAATAGCAACATATAGCTTAATATTATAGCTTATTTTTTTGCTATATATATAATATTTTTTAGAATTAATAAAGTTTGTTTACTAAATTTACATATTATTGTTAGTAAACAGTTAAATATGTTATGCTTAAAAAGTTTTTAAAGTATATTATATATAAACATCTTTAGTAGGCCTACAATAAAGTTTATAAAGATAATATAATATAAAATATTTATTATAGGTATTAGTTTTAAAGTACTTAGTAATTTTTATTTATTTGTTTTATAAGTTATATAGTTAAAACAATGTTTTAAGTATTAGTTAATTTTTTTAAATAATTTTTTAATGCTAAATAATTAAAGGTTATTAAGCAGTTTTTTTGTTTTAAAGTAATATTTATTATTATATACTTGTTTTAATATTTATTAAACATATAAGTTTAATATAAATAGTTTATAATTATTACTATATAATAAATAATATAGTAGCTTATTATTTAACAGCTTAAATTTTATGCCTTTAGTAGCTGTTTAGTTAGCAAGTTTTTTAATAAGTTTATAAGTTTTTAGATTATTTTAATATTTTTGTTTAAGTAATTTGCAAAATTTATTAAAAATTTTAAGCTTATAAACTATAAACATTTTAAGTATATTATTTAAAATGCTTTTTAACTAATAGTTAGCTTTTGCTTTGTTTTTTATATTAAAAGTAGTTAATAGTTTTAATAGCACATTTAATACTAAGTTAACCTTACTTAAAATATATTTAATATTTAATTTATATTGTTTTAAGTAAATTGCTGTTTATGCTAATCTAAAATTTAACTTAACTATATTTATTATAGCTATATTTTTTTAATTAATAATTCTTTTAGTAGCTCTATAATTTATTAAAACTATAATAAGCTAAACATAAAATTATATTTAAAGTTATAATTATTTGCATAACTAAATAAAGCAAAAAACTTTTAGTTTTGTTGCTTAATATTTTGCTTTTATTTTTATAAATATCTTGCTTAAATATATAATTAATTAGATCTAATTAATTAGGCTTAGTTTTTTTAACTAATTTATAGCTAAGTAAAATATTATAACGCTATAACCTTTCTTACAAAAGGTATTAATTTTAAAAAAATGTTTATTTGTTATACTGCTAGTAAACAAAGTAGTTACTTAATATAAAATCTTCTTACAAGATTTAAAAGCTTTGCAACTTTGCTTTAATTAGTTAAAACGTTTGTTTTAATATTTATTATTTTCTATTTATTAGATTTTTTATAAAAAGTTCTTTTTAAACTTGTTTTTTTGCAATTATTTACGTCTTTTTAGTTTATAATAGTAAAATTTCTTATTAAAACTAAAGTATATATTTACAAAGCTATATTATTAAGCTAATATATATTTTTAAATCTTTTAAAGTTTTAAGCATTTTAATTTTATATATAGCTTTTATGCAGTATTTATTAAATAAAATTTTTTTACTACTAACTATATATTTTAAAAGTTTTATTAAAAAGTATTTATAAAACAACTTATATAGCAACAAAGTAAAACTTATTTTTTAAAAAAAAAATAAAATCTTATGTAAGTAGTTAATATAGTCTGCTTTGTTGTTGCTAAAAATTATAATATTATTAATGTATGCGCAGTAAAAGTGTTTATATTTTTTTAGCTTATTATTTATAAAACATTAAGCATAAGCTAAGCTGTTTTTAAAACCTATTAATACAACGTTTAACACTTTTAGTCCTTATAAAAACATAACAACTATTTTGTTTTTATATTTTAAATATATAAAAAGTTAATAAAAAAATAATATAGCATTAAATACTAAAAAAACTAATTTGTTTTTAATATTTATAATAATATTTTTTAAATATAGCGTTAAGTAAATATTAAAAATAGTAATGTTATTTAAAGCACGCAAATTAACTATAACATAAATTTTATATTTGCTTTTAATTATTTTTTAAGTAATAAAAACAAAGCAGCTAAATAAGCTTAGTTTATTTATTTAATTAAGTTTGCCTTTACAATATAGTTTGTTATACGTGTTATTTAAAATGTTTATATTTTTAATGCTTAGTTTATATAGTTTTATATATTATTATTAGTTTTGCTATCTTTAGACAAGGTTAACTTAAAGTTGTTTTTAGTTAAAAAGTTAAATAATATTTTTAAAAGTTTATATGTTATATTGTTTAAGTGTTTTAATTTTATAATCTGTTTACTTTAGTTATTTATTTAAAACGTAAACACTATAAAATATTATTTTAAACAAAATAATTTTAGGTTTAAAAAGTCTTATTTTATAACTATTTGTTATAGCATTTTATAGTATTAGTAGTACGTCTAACTTATTTATAGTTAGTACGTTTTATACTTTTTATATAAAAAAATTTTAAAGATTTAAAAAGTTATTTATAGCTTAAGTTATATTAAAGTTTAAATTATTAAAATTTATTTGTTATTAAGTTTTTTTAAGCATGCTTGCTTTAGTTTAATTAACTTATATAAGTTTATTAATATTTAAATTTTTTATAGTTTTAAAACAATAGTTTTATTTAATTTTAATTAGTTTATTTATTATATTTAAGTATAAAATCTGTTTTAATAATTTAGCGTTTAGCATTATACTTAGTAGCCCTTATATAAATAGTGTAAATATATAGTTATGCCCTTTTTTTATATAATTGTTATTAAAGACATTAATAAAATTTGCTTGCACGCAAGTTATTATACGTAAAAAGATAATTATGTTTATAGCGCAAGTAACTTTTTGTTAAATTAAAGCATATTTTTTGCAAATTATTATTAGTATTTAAATATTATAAGCAGACCTAATTATTATAGTTTATTTAAAAACGTTAATAGTTATGTTATGCTTGTTAAACTAAAGAGTACTTAGTAAAATATTTAGTTTAAGTTGTTTATTAATCTGTACTATAATAGTTATTAAAATCTTTATGCTTTTTTTGTCTTAAATAGCTAGTATTAAAATATTAAAAGTTGCTTTTTAATATATAGCAATATTGCTTTTAACGCCTTAAATTATTTTTAGTACATTAAATTATATAATCTAGTGCTAAAAGCAATTTTTTTGCAAAAACTTTTTGTTAATTAATTACATATTCTGCGGTCTGGGTTTGGCCATGTAAGTGTTTGCTTTCTTTTTTTAGACTTTTTGTTGCCCCCTTGCTTTTCTGCTATTAGCCGCAGCCTCTTACCTTTTTTGACTTTTTATTGCCCTTTTGCTCTTTTTACTTTCTTTTTTTAAACTTTTTGTTGCCCCTTTGCTTTTTTGCTTTTAGCTATAGCCTTTTACTCTTTTTGACTTTTTGTTGCCTTCTTGCTTTTTTTTACTATTAGCTATAGCTTTTTACTTTTTTAACTTTTTGTTGCTTCCTTGCTTTTTTTTCTTTTTTTTTTAAACTTTTTATTGCCTTTTACTTCTTTACTATTAGCTACAACCTTTTATTTTTTTAAACTTTTTATTTCTTTTTTGCTTTTTTTTTTTTTTTTTTTTTTTTTTTTTTTTTTTTTTTTTTT
>Ga0247782_1000708_pt1 | contig 10061 bp, 11 predicted proteins | sample UWRJL019104C5_FD_179928 | JGI IMG/M metagenome (GOLD analysis project Ga0247782, IMG submission 179928) | Plant litter microbial communities from Arlington Agricultural Research Station in Wisconsin, United States - UWRJ-L019-104C-5 | ecosystem: Environmental > Terrestrial > Plant litter >...
CCTCTCATTTAGAATTCGGCGGGATTGACTTAGAATTCGCACTACAACGCCTTCAGCAATTCCTGCAGACGTTCTTTTTTTCGTTGCGATATCGGCAAATGACTATTATCAGCCATTACCGCATAGCCACCGTCTTTTTTTATATAGGAACGAAGATATGCCAGATTAATAAGGTGCGATTGGTGTATACGCTCAAAACCCTGCTCAGTAAGCAGGTCTTCATATTCCTTTAGTGTTTTGGCTATTAGTACCGGCTTATTGTCTTTAATATAAAATTTTGTATAGTTATCCTGCGACTCTAATCGTATTATATCGCTTACTTCAAACAGGTGTATACCATCTGAAGTAGACAATGCTATCCTTTTAAATTTGTCTACCTTTTTTCTTATGTTTTCAAGCAGCAGGTCAATATGCGCATAGTTGTCATTTGTTGCCAGTACCTTCTTTATTTTTTCAATTACTTTTTGCAATTCTTCGGGATCCACCGGTTTCAGCAAATAATCCAGTGCACTAAAGCGAAATGCCTTTAAAGCAAATTCTTCGTGAGCTGTAATAAATACAATATGGCACGACAGGCTGCCCTTTTTTTGCTGTAACTGCTCCAGAATATCAAATCCGGTACCATCGCCCAGCTGAATATCTAAAAAAACCACATCAGGACGAAGTTGTGCAATAGCAGCAATACCGCTTTTAACACTCTCTGCCTCACCCACTATTTGTATATCCGGGGCATACATATCCAGCAGGCCTTTCATGCCGTTTCTTAAATTACTGTCGTCGTCTATAAGTAAAGCTGTAATCATAACTAACTGGATACGTATTGAATAGGTAAATGTAATATAATTTTTGTTCCAACAGGACATTCGTTAGAATCAGTAAGTTCTATAATTTCAACATTCGCTGTTTTACCGGTAACTGCCTGTATTACTTCAAGGCGCTTACGGGTAATTTCTAATGCCATAGATTTATGTACAGTAACTGAATTCTCTTTTAATTTTCTTGACCTGTTAATTCCAATTCCATCATCTGTTACCGTGCATATCATCATATCGCGCGTGATTGAAAAATCAACATTTATATTGCCACTGTGCTTTTTCGGAACAATGCCGTGAATAATAGCATTTTCTACAAATGGCTGAAGCAATAGCGGTGGTAGTGCCATATCATCTTCAATGGCCTGGTCTTTTGTAATCGTAAACTCAAATATCTTATTAAAACGCAGTTGTTCCAGTTCAAGGTAGTTCTGCAATCCTTCAATTTCTTTATCAATGGGAATGAGCGATTCTTTAGAGTATTCTAATGTAAGTCGCATCAGTTTAGAGAATTTCGATAAATATTTTATTGCCGATTCTTTACCATTCTGAACTATAAAACTTGATATTGACCCAAGGCAATTAAAAACAAAATGCGGATTCATTTGCAGATGAAGGGCTTTCTGTTCGTACTCCGCCAGATCGCGCTGTAGCGTAAGTGTTTTTTTAAGCTGAAGCCTGCTGTATATCAAAAAGGCAATACCAAACAAAAGCAATATGAATAACGAAATAAATATAATCTGGAGCCTGTGCCTTTTAGCCTGCTCATCAAACATAACCTGCCGTTTTTCATTCTCAATTTTCTGAAGTGCCGATTTACGTTCAAACTCGTAATTCATCTCTTCCCTTACCAAGCTTTTAATACTCTCTGCACTGTTTATCTTTTCTTTTGCGGCGCTGTATCGTTTGTAGTGTTTTAACGCTTCGGCAGTATTGCCAGTTTTCTCATAAATCTCACTCAGCTTTTTCTCAGATTCCTTCAGTTGTTCCAAAACGCCTATTTCCTCGGCAAGTGCCGAAGATTTCTCAAGATATCTTAAAGCTTCATTGTCATTGCCATGAGATGCATATACCGCACCCAAAAAACCTAAAGATGCAGATGCACCATACTTCTCACCCATCCTTTCAAATATGCTGAGAGCTTTCAAATAGCTTTTCTCTGCCTGGACATAATTATTTGTGGTTACATAGTAATTACCATAATTGTTATGTAACTCACCAAGGGCACGTTGGTTATCAAAAGTCTTTAATATCTTTTCAGCTTCTTTAAATGACTCTAATGCCTTATCATTCTCGTTACGCAATAAATAAATAGCCCCTATGTTGGTAATTGTAATTGCAGATGTTTCATCATCCAGTTTTTTTTGCAACCAAAGTGCCTTGTTGTAGTATTCAAGGGCTTTGCCATATTCTTTCTGCTCTTTGTATACAATACCTATGTTATTATAGGTATGCGCCATATATTCCTCTTCTCTGGTCTCTTCATGCAGCTTTAGCGCCTTAAAGTAATATTCAAGGGCTTTGGCATAGTTATTCTGTTGAGAACACACAACACCAATGCTGCCATAAGTAATAGCCAGCCTGTCTTTAATATCGTTTATTTTGTTTTTAGGAACTGTCTTTAAAAGCTGTTCAAACAATACCTGGGCATTGGCATAACTTTTAAGTGCCTGTGTGTAATGGCTTAGCATTATATTGGCATTGCCTATATTAAACCACGCATCTGCCTCCTGCTGTTGTAGTTTTTTTTGCTGGGATAATAAAAGTGCTTTTTTCACATACTCCATCATCTTTGCCGGGTCATTTTCATATTGCGCGGCAATCCCATTCAGTAAACTAATTTTTATAGTATCGGCAGCTGGCCTTTTAAGTTCGGTAAAAAGACTGTCGATAGTTGAATTCTGTGAAAATGCAGGCAGCCACGAAAACGTAAGTAGCGAGGTGATTAAAAGAATTTTAAAAAATTTCATAAGCCGCAATTAATTAAGCAAATTTATAATTCTAATTGGATTATATACCACCTGTTTAGAATTTGAAGCCAATGATTTAGAATTCGATAAAAAAAGGCCATCCTTTCGGACGGCCTTTTACTATATCGTAATAAATTACTTATTGTTTTACTTTAAATGCTTTTTCAGCCGGGAAATAAGCTACATCAGCCAGTTCTTCCTCAATTCTTAGTAATTGGTTGTATTTTGCCATACGGTCACTACGTGAAGCAGAACCTGTCTTGATCTGTCCACAATTAAGGGCAACAGCAAGATCGGCAATAGTATAATCTTCAGTTTCTCCTGAGCGGTGAGACATTACAGATGTATACCCAGCATTGTGTGCCATGTTAACCGCCGCGATAGTTTCAGTAAGTGTACCAATCTGGTTTACTTTAACAAGGATAGAATTAGCTGTGTTTGTAGCAATACCTTTAGCAAGGCGCTCAACGTTAGTAACAAATAAATCGTCGCCTACAAGCTGAACCCTGTCACCAATTTTTTCAGTAAGGTATTTCCATCCGTCCCAGTCATTTTCCTGCATACCATCTTCAATAGAGATAATTGGGTATTTAGTTGCAAGCTCAGCAAGATAATCTGCCTGCTCCTGAGATGTTCTTATTTTACCGGTTTCACCTTCAAATTTAGTATAATCGTATTTACCGTTTACATAAAATTCAGATGCAGCACAGTCAAGCGCAAGCTTAACATCGCCACCAAAAGTGTAACCTGCGTTTTCAACAGCTATTTTAATAGTTTCGATAGCATCTTCAGTACCACCTGCAAAGTTTGGCGCAAAACCACCTTCGTCACCTACAGCAGTACTAAGACCTCTGTCATGAAGTACTTTTTTAAGGTTATGAAAAACCTCGGTACCAATCTGCATTGCATGTGTAAAGCTTGTAGCTTTAACCGGCATGATCATAAACTCCTGGAATGCGATAGGCGCATCAGAATGAGATCCACCGTTGATGATGTTCATCATTGGTACAGGAAGAGTGTTTGCAGAAACACCACCTATGTAACGGTATAATGGCATACCAAGTTCGTTAGCAGCAGCTTTGGCAACAGCCAGAGATACACCAAGAATAGCATTAGCACCAAGATTAGATTTATTTTCAGTACCGTCAAGTTCAATCATTGCTTTGTCTATAGCATTTTGCTCAAAAATAGACATACCAACAATTTCTTCTGCGATAGTTGTATTTACATTTTCAACAGCCTTAGATACACCTTTACCCATGTAGGCTTTACCTCCGTCACGCAACTCAACTGCTTCGTGCTCTCCTGTGGATGCCCCAGATGGCACAGCAGCCCTTCCAAGGATTCCGTTTTCTGTAATAACATCTACTTCAACCGTAGGATTTCCACGAGAATCCAGTATCTGCCTAGCGTGTACTTTAATAATAATGCTCATTATATTGTTTTTTGTTGTTATATACTTTTTTGTGAAACCTAACAAATTTAAACATTTTGAAAAGCTAAATACCTCAAATTTGAAAAACTTATAAACGCAAACGTTTTAGTTTCTAAATAAAAAAATGGGCTAATGATATATTAGCCCAAATTAGTATGTATTAGTTTTTAGCTTTCTCGATGTTCGCTATAAACTGGTCGAAAAGATATGTCGCATCGTGCGGGCCCGGGCTTGCCTCAGGGTGGTATTGTACCGAGAAGCAGTTTTTGCTTTTCATGCGCATACCTGCTACAGTACCATCGTTAATATGCTCATGGGTAATCTCAAAGTCAGGGTGATTTTCAAGTTCTTCCCTCACAACTGCGAAACCGTGGTTTTGAGACGTTATCTCTCCCTCGCCGGTAATAAGGTTTTTAACCGGATGGTTAATACCTCTGTGACCGTTAAACATTTTATAGGTCGATATACCATTAGCAAGTGCCAAAACCTGGTGACCAAGGCATATACCAAATACAGGTTCGTTATTACCTAATATATTTTTTGCTGTTTCCTGTGCAGAATAAAGCGGATCCGGATCGCCGGGACCATTAGAAAGGAAATAACCGTCAGGGCTAAAGCTTTTCATATCTTCGTAGGTTGCATCATAAGGGAATACCTTAATATAACAATCACGTTTCGCAAGGTTTCTAAGAATATTTTTTTTGATACCAAGGTCAAGAGCCGATATTTTATATTTAGCATCAGGATTACCAACAAAGTAAGGTTCTTTAGTAGAAACTTTAGACGAAAGCTCTAAACCTTTCATGTCAGGAACAGCTGCAAGCCTCTCCCTAAGCTCTTCTACAGATGTTCCATCAGTAGATATAGCTGCATTCATTGCACCATTATCACGGATATAGCTAACAAGAGCCCTTGTATCCACATCAGATATTGCAACAAGATTCTGCTCTTCAAAATAATCTTTAAGATTTTTAGTAGAGTTAGGTCTTGAATGGTTAAAACTGAAATTTTTACACACAAGGCCTGAAATCATGATGTTTTCAGCCTCAACTTCCTCTTCATTTGTACCATAATTACCTATGTGTGCATTAGATGCAACCATAATTTGCCCAAAGTAAGATGGGTCGGTAAATATTTCCTGGTAACCGGTCATTCCGGTGTTAAAGCACACTTCTCCAAAAGTAGTTCCTTCAATACCAATTGATTTTCCGTAAAAAACAGTACCGTCAGCTAGTAGGAGAATTGCCTGATTTCGATTAGAATATTTCATTTAAATAGTTTGTTGTTTTCGTCTCGGTTGCAAATTTACTTCAAAAATTTGGCTTTCTAAAACGTTCATAACATTTGGTTTATACAAAAACGATTAAGTAGGGCAAAAAAAAAGGACAAACTCTAAAGTTTATCCTTTTTAATATTATTGAATTATCAGGTTTACCATGATTATTCAGTAGCTTCTTTGTTTTCTTCTGTATCAACAGCTGGTGCTTCTTTAACAGGAGTTTCAGTAACTGTAGCTTCAGCAGTGTCAGCTTTTTTAGCTGTACGGCTTCTACGTGTAGTTTTCTTAGCTTCTTTTGCAGTAGCGTTGTACAATTCATTAAAGTCTACAAGCTCGATCATTGCCATATCAGCGTTGTCACCAAGACGGTTTCCAAGCTTAATGATACGGGTATATCCACCCGGACGATCTCCAACTTTAGCAGCTACTTCCCTAAAAAGTTCAGTAACAGCATATTTGTTACGTAAGTAAGCAAATACAATACGTCTGTTGTGAGTTGTATCTTCTTTTGATTTTGTTACTAGAGGCTCAATATATTGTTTAAGCGCTTTAGCTTTGGCAACAGTCGTATTAATACGCTTGTGCTCTATAAGCGAGCAGGCCATGTTAGATAGCATTGCCCTTCTGTGACCTTGCTGCCTGCTTAAATGATTAAATTTCTTTCCGTGTCTCATTGCTGTTGTAATTTAAACCCAGTGGGTTCAGATTATTCTTTATCTAATTTGTATTTCGTTAAATCCATCCCGAAGTGTAAATTTTTAGAAGCAACAAGTTCGTCAAGCTCTGTTAACGATTTCTTACCAAAATTACGGAATTTCATTAAGTCATTTTTGTTGAACGATACTAAGTCTCCTAATGTATCAACTTCAGCCGCTTTTAAACAATTTAATGCTCTAACAGAAAGATCCATATCAACAAGCTTAGTTTTAAGCAATTGTCTCATATGTAATGATTCTTCATCATATGATTCTGTTTGTGCAATTTCATCGGCCTCAAGTGTTATTCTTTCGTCAGAGAACAGCATAAAGTGGTGAATCAGTGTTTTTGCTGCCTCAGTAAGCGCTTCTTTAGGATGTATAGATCCATCTGTGATGATTTCAAAAACCAGTTTTTCGTAGTCTGTTTTTTGTTCAACACGGAAGTTTTCTATTGCATATTTTACATTCTTTACCGGAGTAAAGATTGAATCTGTAAAAATAGTTCCTATTGCTGCGTTTTGCTTTTTGTTCTCTTCTGCAGGCACATAACCTCTACCTTTTTCAATGGTAAGCTCAAGGTTGATGTTTATTTTGCTGTCCATGTTAAAGATAACAAAGTCAGGGTTTAACACCTGGAATCCTGAGATGTACTTTTGGAAATCACCAGCAGTAAGCTGATCTTTTCCTGTAAAAGATACAGAAACCGATTCGTTATCAATGTCTTCAATCTGACGTTTGAAACGAACTTGTTTTAAGTTCAGGATTATTTCAGTAACATCTTCAACTACCCCTGCGATTGTAGAGAACTCATGGTCAACTCCTTCAATTCGAACTGAAGTAATTGCATAACCTTCTAATGAAGAAAGTAAAACTCTTCTAAGTGCGTTACCAACTGTCAGTCCATATCCCGGTTCCAAAGGTCTAAATTCAAATTTACCTTGGAAATCGGTAGAATCGATCATGATAACTTTATCGGGCTTTTGAAAATTAAATATTGCCATATTTTCGACTAATGTCAATTATTATTTGTTATACAACTCTACGATTAGTTGTTCTTTAATGTTTTCCGGGATTTGAAGCCTGGCAGGTACTGAAACAAAAGTACCTTCTTTTGTATCGTTGTTCCAAGTTATCCACTCATATACATGAGATGAATTAGATAAAGAGCGATCAATTGCTTCAAGCGATTTTGATTTCTCACGAACAGCAACTTTATCTCCCGGTTTAAGGTGGTAAGAAGGAATATTTACCACTTCACCGTTTACTGTAATATGCCTGTGCGATACAATTTGTCTTGCAGCCCTTCTTGAAGGAGCAACACCCATTCTGTAAACCACGTTGTCAAGTCTGGCTTCACAAAGTTGTAAAAGGATTTCACCTGTTACACCTTTAGAGGCAGCAGCTTTTTCATACAAGTTCCTGAATTGTTTCTCAAGAATACCGTAAGAGTACTTAGCTTTTTGCTTTTCCATTAGCTGAACAGCATATTCAGATTTTTTACCTCTCTTTTTAGCTAAACCATGTTGCCCAGGAGGGTAATTTCTTTTTTCGAAAGATTTATCATCTCCGAAGATCGCTTCACCGAATTTACGGGCGATTTTTGTTTGTGGACCAGTATATCTTGCCATTTCAAAAAATTAATAAACAGGGGATTATGAATTCAGGTCGTATCCTCCGATAATCCTTGGCCCTGTTTGTGATTATACTATAATAAAATTAAACTCTTCTTCTTTTCGGAGGGCGACAACCGTTGTGCGGTAGTGGAGTTACATCGATGATCTCAGTAACTTCAATTCCTCCATTGTGAAGGGACCTGATAGCAGATTCTCTACCATTTCCAGGACCTTTAACGTAAACTTTCACTTTCTTAAGACCTGCCTCAAGAGCTACTTTACTACAATCTTCTGCTGCCATCTGAGCTGCATACGGAGTGTTCTTTTTAGAACCTCTGAAGCCCATCTTACCTGCAGATGACCAAGAAATAACTTCACCTTTTTTGTTAGTCAAAGAAATGATGATGTTATTGAAAGTAGCACTGATATGAGCTTCACCTGTAGATTCTACAATAACTTTACGTTTTTTTGTATTCGCTTTAGCCATACTACTTATTATTTAGTTGCTTTTTTCTTGTTAGCAACAGTTTTTCTCTTACCTTTTCTAGTTCTTGAGTTATTCTTAGTGCGTTGTCCACGTAATGGAAGACCAGATCTGTGACGGATACCTCTGTAACATCCGATATCCATTAAACGTTTGATGTTTAATGAGATTTCAGAACGCAGTTCTCCTTCAATCTTGAAAAATGATACAGCCTCACGGATTCCGCTAATCTCATCATCATTCCAGTCCTGAACTTTTTTATCTTCGCTAACGTTAGCTTTTTCAAGTATCTCTTTAGATCTGCTTGAACCAATTCCGAAGATATAAGTTAAAGCAATAACTCCTCTTTTGTTTTTAGGTATGTCTACCCCTGCAATTCTTGCCATAATTATCCTTGTCTTTGTTTAAATCTAGGATTCTTTTTGTTAATAACATATAATCTGCCTTTTCTACGTACAATGATGCACTCGGCACTTCTTTTCTTAACTGATGCTCTTACTTTCATATTAATAGCTTTAGTATCTATAAGTAATTCTTGCTTTGGACAAATCGTAAGGGCTCATTTCCAGCTTCACTTTGTCACCAGGTAACAATTTGATGTAGTGCATACGCATCTTTCCTGAAATGTGAGCAATTACTATATGTCCGTTTTCTAATTCAACACGGAACATGGCATTTGATAATGCCTCTATAATAGATCCGTCCTGTTCTATTGCTGATTGTTTTGCCATAAAAATTGTTAAGCTACTGCTTTTCTATTCTTACCACTTTTCATCAAACCGTCGTAATGCCTGTTCAACAAGTAAGAATTTATTTGTTGAATGGTATCGATCGCAACCCCGACCATAATTAACAGTGATGTACCACCATAGAATAATGCCCACTGTTGCTGAACTCCAAAGTTAAACACTACTGCCGGGAACACGGCTATTAGCGCTAAGAACAATGAACCAGGGAAAGTGATCAACGACATGATCTTATCAAGGTAGTCTCCGGTTTCAACACCTGGCCTAACGCCCGGTATAAATCCGCCACTCCTTTTAAGGTCGTCGGCCATCTTATTTGTAGGCACCGTAATCGCGGTGTAAAAGTACGTAAAAATTATAATTAATAAAGCAAAAACTACATTGTAGGCTAAACCGAACACATTCTGGAATTGAGAAGTGACAGTTTGAGCCGCATCAGACTTGGAAAGTCCTGCTAATGCTGCTGGTATGAACATAATAGCCTGGGCAAAGATTATAGGCATAACTCCCGAAGCGTTTAGCTTTAACGGTATCCATTGCCTGTTTCCGCCTAACATATCTTGTTCAAAATCGCCAGATGTAGTTCTTCTTGCGTATTGTACAGGTATTTTTCTAACCGCCATAACCATAAGAATACATGCGATGATAACGAATAACCATACTACAACTTCCAGAAGAAGTTTCAAAGGGCCTCCATTATTTTCAGTAACTACCGAAGTAAATTCCTGAATGAAAGCCTGAGGCATCCTAGCGATGATACCCACTAATATAAGTAGAGATATACCATTACCAATACCTTTATCTGTAATCTTCTCACCAAGCCACATCGCAAAGATGGTTCCGGTAGCAAGTATAACTACAGAAGAGAAAAGGAATGCAAAAGATGATGAAGGTAGTAAAAACGCTTCTTGTGGAAGAGTCCTGTAAAGGTTATAGATATAACCAGGACCTTGAACAAGTGTAATAAGGATAGTTAACCAACGAGTGATCTGGTTGATCTTTTTCCTTCCGCTTTCACCTTCTT
>Ga0247782_1000709_pt1 | contig 9990 bp, 8 predicted proteins | sample UWRJL019104C5_FD_179928 | JGI IMG/M metagenome (GOLD analysis project Ga0247782, IMG submission 179928) | Plant litter microbial communities from Arlington Agricultural Research Station in Wisconsin, United States - UWRJ-L019-104C-5 | ecosystem: Environmental > Terrestrial > Plant litter >...
ATTTTAAAAAAAAAAAAAATAACACTAAGCAGGCAGTTAAAATAATAAAATTTATAAAGTTAAATAAGTAAAAATAAAAATGAAATTATAAAAAAACTAAGAACGCATTAAGCGCGTTAGTAGCATTTAAAAATAGGTCGTAAAGTGATAGGTCGTGACAGGGGGGGGTAACCTTAGGGCCTTCCCCACCTCACGTCCAGTCAGTTCAGTGGTTATTCAAGTCTTATATACCCTTCATTTAATCACTTGTACTGAAATACTCTTCCCTGAACACATCCATAGTAGGGTGTTCCGTATGGTAACGGACCCGAGACATGTTCTGTTTATTAATCTCCTCGTCATTGTCGAGGCTTGGAAGGGCAAATAGCGACAAATCAACCAGATGGCGACCTACGTGCTTCTGATATTTCTGCACGGATTCTATCTTTTCTTGACAGAGGGGGCAATTGGTAGGCGATGATCGAGACGGTGTTCGAGTTCGACTGCACCTTGCGATAATCGCATCCAGCTCCAGTTCCGTTTTTGATCCGTGGGTACTGGTGATATGGTGACGCAAGTTGGTTTCCGAAGCGTCATTCAACGGACACTGATAGGGACATTTCCATGTCCTCCAATGCTTCTGAAGCATGTGATTTATCCACTCGTGTTGGCGCGCATAGTCCCTATTTGCGGCTGGACAGTCATCCGCCATACAGGTGTACGGCTGCAGATCGCTCAGAACGTGCTTTCTGTCTCGATCAACACCCAGATAAGCCGAGAGGGCAAGTAGAGAAAGGTGAAAAAAAAAAAAGGGGGAACAGCGTTAGGGCACGGAATTGCACACTTACTTCCATTGATACGGAGTACTCACTGAGATTAACATGAAACAGAATGGGCACTCAAATGGGTTGTTATAAGACCTTTTGGGTAAGGGCGGTATCCTTAGGCGCTCAGAATCCGGAGCCGTGGTGGCTAACGAGGTCTGTGAGAAACCTGTAGCGGAGCCTTCGTCCTTGTCTAGTTCTCCGAATCCTGGTGGAGAACCAGGGTCTCTCATTGTCGGGGGAAGAGATGATGCACCAGCACCCCGCGCATCATCCTCGAATCCCCCAGAGCCGAAAAGGCCGTGGGCTAATTGCTCGTGATGCGACTCCCGGTATTTAAAATACTGTCGCTTCCGCGATAATGCTTGGCCTATCCTTATCGTTACGGACTGGCTTGCCTGTGGAAACTTGGCTTCTACGTGGGCTATATCACTTGGTTCGAAGTAGCGCACCGTTGCGTATTCAGTGGACATGAAGTGATCGTGCGGCGCAGGGTTGCGAAGTGATATAGAAAGTCGCAGCAAGTTACCAATGATACCGCCAATCTCTTCCGTCAATTGGCTCAATTGTGTGTCGAAATCGAACTCTTCCTTGCTGAGCAGATCCATCAACTCCTCGTCGAGCTCTCCCATTTCCCCAAAGTCTTCATCCCACGGAACTGATTCTCCGGTTAGGATTGAATGCGCTAGTCTGCGTTAGAAGCTGGGTCGAACTGCTGGGTGTTTCGCGTCTCAAACCTTCATTCAATGAGAAAACTAAGTCGTCCAGAATTCTCATTACCTGCGTGTGGAGGTGTGATGAGTCTCTGAGACGATAGTCCAAAGAACTACGGCCAGTTCTATGCGCCCCTATATTGCCGGCCCAGATCTTGAACTTCGACTGCTGGTCGCTTATTTCTTGTATATAGATGACTCGAGACCCTTCAGGATCGTTTGGGGCCTCAATCTTTTCTAGTGATTCAAATGCGGAGAGACTCTGCCCGACGCGGTCGGCAATCCTCCCGGCGGCCCAGCAGGAAGCCATTGCTTTATGAAGTCAGCAATTTACTCCATTTAGGAGCCATCGTACTCTTCTAAACTCTACCAATTTGTTTGTTCTGAATTTTGGCGGACTAGTCTCAGAGTTCAGTACGAATTGACGTAATAAGGGTAAAACCGGAACTTGGTCAGAATTTCCCTCATACAATCACCACTTAGGCAGATATGCAATATCACGTCGGGGTCGCACCTTGCATGACCCCGCTCACAACCCGCATAAGGCTCGCCTTGCTGTAATGATCTTTGGGCTGGAAGACACTTGCTGCGCAGTGAGTTCCTTCTGCCATCCGTCATCACACAGTTATTGGTACGTGCCTACCGTTAGAGTATAAGGGCTTATTGTTTTGGGATATCAGTATTTAACCCGGCCGACATCCCCTGTATAGGACTTGCAAACCGATGCCCTTGACATGTCGGGATTTGAAATAATCGGTGTTGTCCTCGGCTCCATCCCCCTTATGATCTCCGCTCTCGAGCACTATGAGCGTGGACTCATGACAGTACGGGTGCTTCAGAATCGCGCAAAAATGATGCATGCCCTAGCCACATCGCTCAGCACTGAGGAGACTATATTGAGAAACACCTGCGAGACCTTGTTAGCGGGGATAGTAGACCCCGAAGATCTACAGCTTTTGGTTGCGGACCCATTCGGGCCATTATGGCAGGACCCCAACACCAAGGCTCTTATCGAGCGAAGGCTTGATCACACACTTAAGGATTTCAAGGCTTTGGTACACTCTATGAATGAAGCAATCGAAGAGATGCGCTCTAAGTTAGGTCTCAACCTTGATTCTGAGGTAAGCTAAATGCAAGGACCCCGCAACTTGGGACTTCAGGCCATCGAAGAAACAGCAGTGAGAATACTAGCTGGCCTGATATGTCTGGGGCCTTTAAGTCCTTCTTACTGCTAATTCTTACATAGTTTAAGTTTGAAAATGGATCAGTTGCGATACGAGATATGATAAAGATCGCTCTTCGATTCCCGACTCACGAAAACTCATTAAAAAGATTGGCTGATATGAACCAAAAGCTTCACATGATGATGATTGGGAACCTACAAAATGAACCCTATCGACGGTTCTATTCACAACATAAATTGTTTAACTTGTTACGTGCAATGTCACGTAGCATATACAACGCTTTGATATCCAGCCTGTCATGCAAATGTGCCGAGTTGCATGGCGTCGGTTTCGGCCTCAACACCCCTAGGCTTACGGGACAGGCACAGAACGCGGAGGCTCTGGTCAAACGACTAGATTTCCATTTAATTCTGCTCAACAATTTACAGGATACCGAAGGCAAAGGGCACAGCACCTGGGTATGGGATCAGCTCGTTCTGAGATTAGCGGAAGACCCTACGCAAGTGCGTACAGCAACACATATGGCGGAGCGGCGGTTGCGCCGCGTGGGGTTCCTGGATAAATATACAAGAGATCAAGCGATGGCTAGTCAAGCCTTTGATGCACCCCACCAACCCGGGGTTCGTGCCCCTGGCGTCAATACACAGCTTCCACAAGAAGCTGGACGACTTGTTCAAGTTAAGAACATTTGTCAAACGTTAACTGAAAAGAGTTCAGGTCGCAACGACAAAGACCCCTACGGTTACTTGCTCGACGAGGCCACTCGGCCTAAGCACAAATTTGAAGTGTTTCCTTTCCGATCTTCGAATGACCAGGACCAATATACTACGATCCGCTTAATGGATGTTTTCTCTCGGAAGCAGAGGCCGTCGTTAGCCCGGAGGTATCATATCGCCGCAACCGCAGCTTCGAGCATTCTGCTCACACATGAAACGCTCTGGGTGCCATCTACGCCGGGCACAAAGAACTTCTATCTAGTCTCACGCAATGGAAGCGTAGATTTCGATGAGATTTACTTAGCTAGAGAATCTCTTCGTGATTCGAAGTCTTTGAAAACGACACCGGACCAGAACCGTTCGAGCGAGGGAGCAGGTGCATTAACGCTACGCCACCTAAGCATATTCTTGGTGGAGGTGATGTTGTGGAAGCCGGTGTACGAGTGTTGCGACGACGAAGGTATCGACTCGAGTGGTATTCCACTAGAAGAGATATTTGACTACACGACAGCAAAAGGCTTTAATCGGATCGAAAGTATACTGAAACGAATCGAGTGGCTCAGCTCCCCTGACTACAAGGAGGTCGTGAAACACTGCATAACGTGCGATCTCGACGGTAACCGATACTCTCTGGATGATAATACCTTCCGCCAGGCCATTTATAATAATATAGTGTTACCGCTACATAATATCGACCGGTTTGCCAGTGAGAAGCTGACTGTAGGGAAAGGCAAATAATATGCAGGGGCGATTTGACACGTAGTCAGGGGTTCAGAGCCCCGCGACCACAGGTGTGATATTTCTTGGCTGAGACACATGGGCAGAACTTTCATCATCTAGCTGTGGGGTATAATGTAGAAATTACTTGAGATGGATTCAGGACGCCTAAGTACTGAGACAGTAGAGACGGGAGTGCTAAGAGTCTTTCTTTGCGATTAGTGTTCTAGGGTGGGACTAGCCACTAAGGGGCTTGTATTTATTTTCCAATGTTTTGCTCACATAGATGGCTTCACTTTTGCTCACAGTGACGCTCCCAATGCGATGAAATACACATCGTGTTCTGCCTTGTTGATGTGCCTAGGTTACTAGGCCTCACTGGATAACTGGTGCGTACATGTATGAGCAGCACTGGGCCGCGTACTGTGTGGTGTATCCATCTGACTATACCTGTGCGAGAAGTACTCAATCTGCTGCAGGGCTCATGGTCAGTCTGCATTATCCTGAGTTGAATTGATTAGCTGAGGCTCGAATGAATACGTATTTGGCCCCAAATCCTTTTACTGATGTTGTTAGATTGGGAGGTGTATTATGTGTTGTAAAAGTAATAGAGTTGTGGGACCAGGTCCCCTTGGCAGAAGGCCTCAAGTACATTGTAATCCGTGCCTATGGCCTGAGACTCTCCAATTTGACTTACATGATGCATAGGTTTACAGTAAGTATCTACTATCAACCCACGCTCCCGACAATACGGCCCCCTTTTTTAAAACTTTCTCTTTCTCCTCTCAACTTCTGGGTGTCTCGGCTCTCTAAATTCCAACACCTAGACACCGCATCTATCCTCATGTTCTCAAGTGTGACTGCCATAGTCACGGACAACGGACCAGGTGCAGAAATGAGATTCGTATGTCATCATTGATAATTAAGGATTAACTTCAACTAACGACACTAGAAGAGGAACGCCAATTTTGTTGCTGTCTGCCACAACCAATCAAGCGAGAAACGCGACATCCCTCGACGTCACAAGAGTCAACATGACCACCATCATCACGACTACCTTGCCTAGAAAATTACCAAAAATGAGGGTCCTCCTCACGGCGGCGCGGAAATCAATTGTCGTTCTCATCGTATGGTGCTGCACCAGCGCAATAATCACGGCGTATCTCGCGCTAGCGTGCTGTCTAGTTGCTACACCGGTCATTTTCCTGCGAACAATACATCCTATTCCTTCTTTGTCCAGACCAGAATCAGAATCAGAATCGGAGTCAAAGTCAGCATCGTCATCGTTGAACCCGTGGAGCCTATCGCCGTTTCCATCCCAGAATACCGTCTTCTGGTTCTGGCTGAAGCTGTGTTGGCTCGGCATGGTTCTAGAAATGTATTCATTTCTCTTTAGCAGTAGGAGAGCTGCTGTCGACATCCGACAGCCACGGGAAAATGAAGAGAAAGATGTAGGAAGAACAAAAGATTACGTGTAAGTTATAATACCTATAGCCCCTTAGCGGGAAGAGCGTTGTGGAAAACCGCTTCACTCGTCTTTTGGACTGTAGAGATCCTCCTGGCCCTGGTATTTTAATACGTGCTTGTTCTCTCTTTTTATATTATCGCTTTAGTTAATATAACACTATACCTTAGAGAATAAAATATTAGTTTATACGTAAATTTATATAAATTTATAAATTACTAATAATAACTAACTACATAAAAATATAAATATAACCATTAGATTTTTAATTAAATTAAAAATTTAGTAATATTGTTTTTATGTTTAGTTAGTTATAGCATTAATATTAATAAAGTTATAAATTTACGCACGGACGTTTTTTGTATGTGTTTTTTGAGCTGCCAATTGACCCGTGGGATGCGTTAAGCATTATTATATATGTATATAATTATATGCTGAATTTATATACTCTCTTATCTGCCTTGTCGAACTCTAGAGCAGCTGTATGTTTGCTTGCATGGCCGGGCCCCGGATGATCCCCCCGGCCCGGAGCTGCTGCCTGTCCGCCCGTCCGCTTATCTGCCCGCTCAGCATGCAAGGTATAAGCACATACGCACAAAGAACTTTAACTGGACGTTGGCTAGCCGGCGCTGCTGGCTGATTCTGACCTACCCTACTTAAACCAGGTTAGGTGTAAGTAATCACTATACTCTACGTACGAATATAGCAGACGGATACGAAGGTACATAATTGCGACTTGAACCCTTTCTTTATACATACAGACTTATCCGAACTGCCTACATAAAGTACTAAGCGAAGTTTCCCTACCGTGATATTAAATTTCGCAAATAGGTATTTATTGTCGATCATCTAGATATCCCGGTGTTCGGATAATACGAATACGGTATGGTTTCACTACCGAATAATAAGTATCGGATCGACAAAACTGGAACAACTCGTCCTTACGCATTGAAACTCGGGAATCCCTATCTTCTGGTAATAGTTTCAGGTATCAGTAATTGTTACCACGGTATGTGACATAGATAGTACGATCGATTAATTACAAATGCGTTTCGAACTTCAGAACTTCTAACATGGAGATCAGCCGTTTCAAATCATTATCTAACGCTGCTGATAAAAGTATGTACAATAAATAGTGATGCCCACATGTGCGCATTGTCGCGTATCCAGTACGGTATATACCTTCCTTTAAGGCGCTCACTCAATATATCGATGCTGGATTTGTGTGGCAGTCGAGGCCAAAATCATCCGATCCAACTGTATAATTTTATCATATAACTGGCGTAGCTGGCAAGGGTACCGGTATATGTAGGGTTGAGGGAACCTGATGTCCAATTGTGCTGTGTAAGCATCGCATGCAAAAAGATATGTCATCGTGCTACCGGGAAGCGTATCGATGGTATATGTGCGGATAAAACCGAAATCTTGTTTTTATGTAGAAGGGTCAACCCGATCAGGACCCAATTTGTTTATATTTCTGTCCCAAAATGAATTTCCACGTCATTATCTCATCATCGTAATAATTGTTTTTGATCGGTCATTTCGTTCTACCGTTCTGGGTGGAAATTTCTCGAGCCAAATCTCGGGAGCGAGGAAAATCTATGTAATCGCTTCGATTGTGATGGCGATTGTGGTGAAGTTGGTGATTGTTGTTGTTCAGGATACTCTGGAACTGTGGGCATCTCGAGGTTACGACGAGCGACATCTTCAGTGGGCGCAGAGGTAGTAGAGCTGTTGGTCGAGGAGCCCGTCGTGTTGGGAGTCTGGTACACATATTCACCGTCGACGTACATGGCATTGCTGACGAAGGTTGACCGTCGATGGCGGTTACGCGTGTACCGCTTCTCGAGTCGGTATATTTCCAGCCTAGCCTGGATCTTTTCGATGAACCCCATTGTACTCAATACAGATTACTGTCTCTCCCGACTGCTAGGGGAATAGACGCAGGGCTATAAATAGGGGTAGGCAGCGGTTGTTCAAACTGCTTGGCAAGGGTATCGGGTAGCGTTCGGAGGATCGTTAAAATCGCGTCGATGTGCCGCATGAGATTCTAATATAAAAACAGAACCTGATAAGTTCAATGTGGCGGAATGGCGAAGCGTTTGCGTGTCTTAGTCTACCGCCACTCGCATCTATTAACTCGGCAGGTTTGTGAGGTTGTCGCGACAGAAGCGCCTCACGACTCAGATGGGTTGCGTGTTACCAGCCTGCGACTTGGCTCACAAGAAACGTTTCAAGCTAATTTGAAGTAGAGTAGACAGAGAGTATGGCGAAGCGACGTCTGAGTATGATTTTGGCGCAGTCGAATATGGACGAGAAAAGGAGGAACTCAAATCAGAGGCTACGAGAATGTAGACAGAAGCCTTCAGCGTGCCACAGTCTGAGTTGCTGGTGGAAGGAAATGTAAGACCCTGGAAGTTGCGGGGAAAGCGGAGCAAGTGAGAGATAAAAACAAAAAAGTATATAATAAAGAGAGACGAAGAGTTGGAATGTGAGGAGTCTCTTTGTTAAGGCGTTATTGTCGGCGGTGGTTGAGGTAAAAAGAAAGAGGGAAGAGACAGGGCAGGCATGGAAAGAAGCCAGATCCAGACCAAACCGGACCCAAAAAAAAAATGAGGGATGATCGATCGGACAGGGATGGGCGTGTGTTTTGCAGAGTCAAGAGACGCTATCGTATTAAACCTACCTAGGTATGCACTTATTTACATAGGTAGTGTGGGACCCTCAGTAAGAATTTCCGGAAGTCTGCCCAACATAGCTTAGCCCACTATGATCAAACTGTACTACTATGTTCTATGCTGAAGATAGTTAGACGATAGGTAGTCCCTTTACGACTGTCGGATAAGGTACCTGCCAATGTAAAGCTAAGGTATTCTATTCTGTATGTGTCATTAGACCTCCATCTTCAGGTGACCATTCTTATATGACGTAGCCAATCTTCATATAATTCTGGAACGGAATATTCGATCTTACCCGGCCGATAGATACTACAGTAGGTATTAAAAATCTTCTACTTGGGGCGCGCTACTTACATTGGTGGCTTGCGAAGTGGCGTTGCAAGCACTTTATTGCCGTACCTACCGAGTAGCCGCCCTTAATTGATGGCTGTATGATGGCAGGGAATAAATGCACCACGCGGTTGTGGCGGGGCGGCGGGGCGTTCCTGCGTTTGGCTGGTTCACTGCTCCAATAGTTATCAAGTACTAAGTCCCAAGAGAGTTACAGCGTCTTGTACCCTGCAAGTATCTAACTTTTACCGGGTTAGATGATTTTTCAAGAGGTACTTAATATGCATTTACAGATCTGTAAAAGCTCAATGATCTTGGCCATTGGGGTTTCAAGCGATGATATTTGTTCGAGAGGTCTATCTATCGGGGACCATGATGGACGTCTTGAAGGAGACAGCATAATTCGATGTTGTCATGGCATAACTTAGGAGTTCGGATTGAAACACTATTACCCAGAACTAGTTTGAAAGAGAGTTTAGTTTGGTTTAAGCATATGATTATTCGTAAATGATGTAAGTCTTGGTTGTAGTGCCTTGTGTAGCACATGAGACCTGATCGACATTCGGCTCAGACTTTGGCACTAAGCTGTCCTTTTCCCCAGATCATCAAGGCGATAGTGCCACGCACGCGTCGTAACAGCAAATTCGCAATTGCTAGCTATGCATCATTTTCCTGCTTCCTTGATCAGGAAGCACCTAACCTACCTGGCCCGAGGCGTGTTGGTCAGATTGTATTGATCTTGGATTATCTTGGATTTCCTTGGCAAAGGCGGAGTGTATACACCGATCTGGCTAACTTACTCGTCGCCATTACTTAACATAATTTATTCGAAAGCGCGCGCTTTAAAACCGTCGTTTCAACGCTCCGTGATCGGCTAGACTACATTCATGCGCTCACTCCCAGTTGTAGCCAAAAGAGGCTAAGCGAAACATTTCGGGAACGCGCTCGCGATTCAGGGTTATAGGTGTCGATAATATCCCGCAACAAAACGAGACGCCATTAAAAAATATCGAAATAAATCTAGGAACACCAGGAGTCTCACATCAAGCAGAATGAAGACTGCAAAACGGGCTGAAACCAAATGACCGTATAGCTCTAGTAGGAACTTTATCGAAGCCAACTACACATTTATTCACTTGCGCGCAGCGCAGTAACACAGATTAAATACACGAGCCAGAACAAGGTGAGCACCTTTACGTATTCACGCAAGGATTGAACATAGTATGTATTAAAGTATATTAGGTACGTAAAACTGGATCCGCCTCATTAATGGATTCGTCTATCATATCGCAGGTACTGGTCCGTTGTACTGCTTTAAGCATACTTGTTTGAAGTTATGCACTATACTAAGGGGGGGGGGGGGGGGGGGGCCCCCGACCTGACT
>Ga0247782_1000710_pt1 | contig 9940 bp, 8 predicted proteins | sample UWRJL019104C5_FD_179928 | JGI IMG/M metagenome (GOLD analysis project Ga0247782, IMG submission 179928) | Plant litter microbial communities from Arlington Agricultural Research Station in Wisconsin, United States - UWRJ-L019-104C-5 | ecosystem: Environmental > Terrestrial > Plant litter >...
GTATGACTGATCTATTGCCGAAGATCTACGGATGAGGAAGTAAAAGGAAAGAAACTCTACAATACATGACATTGTGGGATTTTCTTATTACAGAAGGGCAGGTCAGGTGACTACAGGTCAATAAGTACTTAGGCTCAATGAGCTCAATGAGCTCAATGAGCTTTCCAGCTCATTGAAGCTATTCGCATGGCATAGCTCTCTGAGCCATTGTAGCTCTGAGCCATTGACCTGACCTGGGCCTGCACCTTCTGTAACTGTAACTCAACTGGCTTCATACCGAAGACGTTGAGATTGCTTGCTTTGTCTTGCTTAGCTGTGGCTAAGGCTAAGTATAACATAATAAATAATGAGTAGTGAGGACCTGTAAGGACATATGGGCGAGGCGAACACGAGCTTGCTTGTACGGTAGATAGGTAGGTATGCCGGTTGAGTTACGCTTGTGCTGCTGATGATGGTGGTAGGTGGGTAGGTAGGTATGTGCCGTGCTGTACTGGACTAGGAATACGTATTTGTTATCGCAACTAGTATATGATACTTACTTACCTAGTGACGAACCAAGACTTCTATATAAATTAATACCGCCAGAAGTAAAGAAGCTATCTATCGATTAAAGTGATGTTTGTTGATGAGTAAGTACGTACATACGCATCTAAGAGAGAGGTTTTTAATATACTTGCACAGGTACCCAGGTAAGGTGGCTATGGAGGGCACTCAAGGTAGGCAGTGGCGGCCGCACGGCAACTGACTGCCTACTTACATAAGATGGGTAGATAGGCTAGGTAAGACCTTATGACCTACGCCTAGGTCTTCAAGTCTTGGGGTGTAGAGAGGATGGATAGGTATATAAAAGTAGGCCAGCTACCTAGGAGTTGTTGTTCTAAGATGATTTGGGGGAGGTGGGGTAGTGATATCGTCACAGGAAAGCAAGACAAGAGAAAAAGAAAGAGTGACAGATAAGCGGAGTAGGTGTGATGAGCCCCGGGGGACGTTCTAGTGCTGCCTGAGGCTGATACGGAACTGGGCCCGGGCTCGGAGTCAAGCTAAATGCAGAAGAGTATGTATCAAAAAGAGGTATCTACCCCAACGAGATTCATAGTCGAAGCTAGGGCCTATCTCTTTTCTCGATCGATACGACGGGAGGGGAGCAAAGCAGAGCAAAGAGTACCTACTTAACATGGGTTTCAGCCCTATTCTAGTGACTTACACGGGGGCAGGACAACGACACGGTGATGATGATAATGATGGTATTCTTTAAGGTCTGGCGGGAGCCGCGTAGCAGCTTTTCAAGCCTCCCCTTTTTTTCTTCACCTGTACATACACGTGTGCATGACACGTCATCTCTACCACGGTACGGTACGGCACGGGCTAAGGTGGGAGAATGATATTGTGACAGTCTGCCAGAGAAGTTAGTGTGAGTGTAGAGTTGGGTTCGATTCCTAACAGCGCTATTGGTTTTCTGCGCTTCGCTTTCTTCTTTGATATAAGTGTCCCCTGCATTATCGTATGACACGAGTTCGGGCCTCTGCCACATAAACATGGTATGATTCAGTATGTAGTTGCTATGTAGATAGGATGTATTCTCGGCATACTTATGCCTGTCTAGTATTACAAGTTAGAGATAGTATTGACTAAGGCAAGGTAAGCTATGATGCCACTAGGTAGTAGTTAGTGGGTAGATGAGGAGTGATAGGTAGGTAGGCGTGTTCTCGGGGTCGGAATTGTGAGTACCGGGGTCTGGCTGTCTGGGTTAGGTCTCGACTTCTATGCCGAGCGTGTAGAGAATACATTTAGTGCTTTACCTGCCTTGGGTAGGTAGAATGTTAAAGGTATCGATGGGGGACGATGCCGAGAGAGTTTCACTCACCGTAAGGATTAGCTGACCGTCAGATGCTTCGATCGAAACTGGAAGCGCTGTTTGGCTTTGGCCTAGCTGGCTTAACTGGTCTTGGCAAACAAGGTGCTGCGGCAGACATACCTGCATATGTAAATATAGGTATATCATATCTAGAGTGGCCCTCTCACCGCGCTCGTTACATATACTTTTGCGGTCTTCGTTAGATACTGGAGGTCAATGGATAGCTGAGGTAGCGGGGGAGGAGGTTGTCGATAATACACCTTTGGGGTTGATGTGTTTGGATTTCTGAAGTATCCATGTCAACTAACTAGGCAAGCAGTGTCTGTCTACTACATGAGTTAAGGCATGCCATGATAGTTGCTTCGGAGTATGGCTTTGAGAGCTGCCAGTGGTTTCTATGATTAGGGGTTCCTTTTCTGCAGGATGACTTCTAGGAATCTGGGAAGGTGACACTTGATACGTAGTCTTCCACCTGACCTAAAATAGAGCACATTTCATATTTGCAAGGGCACTATAGTTTGTGTCGCCATTTCTAAATAGACGCCTACGGTTTGCATCTCGTAAGACGCAAGAACATCGGGTATGTTAGGTTAATGGGTTACTATATACAGGAACGGAAGACGCGGCATAGGCAATCATGGTAGAGAGATGATGGTGGGAAGATATGTGTTTATCTTACCAGTATTTCGACTTGGGGATAAGCATGTCTAACCCACCATGCCTGAGCTTGAGACCAAAGCGACTGGCTGGGACATGTGAAAGAGAAAGACAGGCAGATTCTGATAAGCCACCAAGCATATCTGTCACTCCCCTTTTCCTGAATCAACCGTTGGAATTGAACATCTACACCATAATATGACCGACAAGGCCCACGTGGCGTCTGATCCCGAGACGCTAAGTCAGTTATCACCTGTCCTTAATACCACCACGTGGGGAGGCACTGGGGAAACACCGGACATGGTAGATGGTGGCATCGTTTACTACCGGTCATAGTCTTATACTTACTTTGGAACATACTAGATATCTCGTTAGAGAGGTATCACGGGTAAGTATTAAGATAGGCTTGTACTGGATTTCTTGACTGGGAAGCTTTATCTTTACAAACAAGTATTGGCAGGGATAATTTAAGTGTGTAGGAAATGTTAAGTGCCTTACACGCTCGCCCTGCACATAGTATACGTTGTACGCAGAGTTGACAATTTGGTCAACTCTCATACCTTCTAGCGCTGTGGTTATGCTTGCTCGTAACAGCAAGGCTTTTTATTTTAGGAGCAGCTTGCTTAGCACTACAGAGTACTTATATGTTTAAATTTTATAAAGTTTAGGTTGTAGGATTATATTATTACACGAACTGTGATATATGGTTTTGATGATCTCTTAGCCGAGTGGGCGCGCTGGTGGCGATAGCTCAACGATTGCGTGTCTGGTTAGGTTGCGTAGCACACGGTTCGGGGGCCTAAAGTATGGTATGAACTTACGGTGGTGGATTGGGCAGATCGGGTAGTAGTCTACGGTGTAGCGGACGATGGTAAGATTTTTTAGACAACTATACCCTGAGAAATAAACGGCGGTATTTGTCTACGCATTGAGTGTAAAACTTGTAGAGTTAGAACGCTACATAGTTAATAGAGTAAGAACTGTATTGCGGATTGTGTTTGTTTACCGAACGCCGTAAGCAGGTACCAAATGAACGGCACTCATATCAAATGCGTTGAACATGAGATGCGGTCTGACGCTATGATGACTGAGCGTCTCTACGGATTCTGGGTTGGTTATTCGGTAAGGAATAGCTGAACGGCTGAGCTGCGCGTTGGACACATGGCAACAACGGCACCTACGGCGAAAATGGCGACTTGAGGTCGTTTCCAATTATCAAAAAGAGTCGAGCGGTTGTAGAGCCAAGACCTTGGCGGGCGGAGAGGAATACCAAGGCTTGGTAATTGGCGGAAGAGACGGTTCAGAGCGTGATAAGCTCCAAGAACCAAGACCTTTCCAAGACCTCTCCAAGACCTCTCCAAGAACTCTCCAATAGCCTACCCACTGGTACTGTACCTACCACACTGCCGGTTACTGTAGATTTTACCGTGCTGCTGGGTCATCCAGCCGATCTGCAGCAGACCTGCCTCGACATACCAAGAATACCAAGACATTCCCTCCGCCGTCCAATTTACTGTACAGCATATACGAGCAGAGAGGTATTGCCTATTGAGGAACGGAGTATTCCAGAAAGATGACTCAGCTGAACACAGGAATACTGTTCGGGTGAAAAGAATGACAAGAAGAACGAGTACGCAGGGGTAAGCCCGTGCGTAAATCCCCAAAGTCTTGACTTGCAGCAGTAAAGAGCAAATTCTAACGCTAATTATAGGCATTCTAGAGCGCGAAACAAAACAGCCAAGAATTGTAAGTGGCATTTTATTAGGTAAACATAAAGTAGCTGCGTAGCAAATAGGCAATGCGCGTTACAGTTACGTGTAAACTGGCCAAGTACTCAAACAAACAGGTAATGACGCCAGAAGTGCACATTATCCATGGTGTGTGAGATAGAGGCGCGTGACTCGTCAATTCTCATTTGACTCGTAGAAGAGAGACTCCGATGTTGCCGCTTGGGTCATCAGCTTACCGAAAGTTGTGCTTGAGAAACCATACCTTACCGTAGACAAAATGGAGTTGTTCCTATCAATCGGGGCATAGTCTTGTCAGCTGGCACTGCTAAAGCAAATTACCACCAGATAGCCAGATCTTTGCTAGCACAAGGAATGGGAGTCGCCAAGAGTGCCAAGGACGCCAAGTGTTATGCCAAGGTAGGCGCAGTCAAGAGTCTCGGCATAGGAGCAACCGGTGGAGCCAAGAAGCCAAGAATTCCTTGACTGTACCAAGACCTGGGCAAAGCTCAGCAGAGACCAAGCTTTAGGCATTCCCATGCCGCAAAACATATGCCCATGTACTTACCTACATATTTAAATCTACTCCAAGCATCGGAAACTTAAAGATCACATAAACACACACAAATCAAGAAAAAAAAAAGCAACTCAAATGCATTAGATGTCACACTACTTACCTAGATACACATCGGATCACAAGGACATATTAGCAAACAGATCGAATGAAAAAGTAGTATGAGTGGGAGGCAATTAGGGGAAGGACATCAGAAACAAAACCGGAGACAATCAGCAGTTGCCAAGACACGCCAAGCAACACCGGAGTCTTGGCATGGGCTTGGCGGTCTTGTCGCTGAGGAGGAGAATCGACTTGGCTCTTGGCCAGACCTGCTACTGCTGGTAAGGTACCCCATAGACACCGGTACGCAGCTCGTTTGCAGCCCCTCCCTCGTGGCCAATCAAGCACAGGAGGGCTGCTCCAGGCTGGTGCACCTTGACAGCGTAGACCCATTGCCAAGAGTTTCCGCCTGCCCATCGCCAAGGTTTAATTGCCATAATCAGGAGCAGTAACAACGCCCAATTTACATAAACTGTGCTTGCTCGCCCATCAAGCGTCGAGATTGAAAAAACTGTCTTGTTTTTCTTCCTTGCTTGCTGTATCTCTAGTTTGAAGAGAAGAAATATCCAAAAATTTCCAATTTTTTGTGCCAAGCATAGGTACTCTCTTTCGTGCTTACTTAATCGAAGCCATCCAGTGAATTTGATCACGCTTGGTGTGTTGCTGGATCCCTATTGGGCTAGATTCAAGTATCTGTCCAATCCCGTTGTCTTTTTTGCCCCGTGCACACAAAAACCAAGCTTTGGTCTTGGTAGCCAAGGTACCTCTTTACTACCAAGGTAAGTACCTAAGTTGCCCCCGTTCCTTCCTTCTGTATGCCTGCCTACCTACTTATTGCACCTTCCCGGTTAAACACCGGCCTTTCCCCCACCCCCCCCCCTCCATCGGCATTTGGAAAAACCAATTTTCCCACACGCCCACTTCCGTTTAACTCCGAAACACCGATATCTCCATGATCGGCTTTAACACTGCATTCCAGTTTCAATTGCCAGCCATCATGTCAGCTGCTCCTGAGGGCAACACAGTCCCGTCTGGAGGTGAAAGTTCCACCTCGAATGACGGCACTACGCCGGCGTCGACCACCTCCACGGCGCCAACCGCGTCGTCCAACGCGCCCGCCCAGGATGATTCCCTGACCTGCAAGTGGTCTAGCTGCGGTGACAAGTTCACTTCTGCCGAAACTCTATACGTAAGTCTTCCTCTTCAATGCATAGATATAACCCCGAAGATTCCCCCAATTGTTCTTGTTTGGTTGCGTACTAACTTTTAATTAGGAGCACATCTGCGAAAAGCATGTCGGTCGCAAGAGCACCAATAACTTGAACCTGCAGTGTCAGTGGGCGCAATGCCGGATTACCACCGTCAAGCGCGACCACATCACATCGCATATCAGAGTTCATGTACCACTCAAGCCTCACAAGTGTGATTTTTGTGGAAAGTCGTTCAAGCGTCCCCAGGATCTGAAGAAGCACGTAAAGGTGTGTAGTGAACAAGTGATAAGTAATATTGTTTTGACAGCTGCTAATATTGCCTCCAGACGCATGCCGATGACTCCGTTCTGGTCCGATCAACCGACCAGCACGGTTCCATGCCTGGCGGTTATAGAGTGCCGGGAAAAGGTAAGCTATCGCCCAGTTCGAACCCCCAGAATTCCCTTGTTGCCGAGGCTAATTCTGCCTCCTAGCACCGTCTAGCTACTATGATCACAATGGTCAAATGCGTACTAACTCGGCCGCATTTGGTCAGCCGCCTCATCCAGGTGGCCATACTAGCAGCTATTACCAGCATCATCAGCACCATGCGCCGGCCTCGTTTGGTGGTCCTCATATGTATTATCCGATGAGTGGACGAAGCGACCACATGGGCTATCACGCTGCCGCTGCTGCTGGATACGACTCTCGCGGTAATAAGAGGCAGTATGATGCTATGAGCGACTTCTTCTCGGACACGAAGCGCCGTCAACTTGACCCCACATCGTACCACCAAGTCAGCCAGAGACTGCTTCCTCTGCATGGCTCCCTACCTATCCATGCTCCTTCCATGGCGGCCGAATATCTACCTACCCCTAGCGTCGTGGCGGTTGACAGCCATGCCGCCCATGCCCCCTACCAGCACTACCAATTGCCCCCCATGCCCGAGTTGCGCACGAAGAATGACCTTCTTCACATGGATCAGATGCTTGAGCAGATGCAGACGACTATCTATGAGAGTTCCAACACGCCCTACATGCCTCTGAACATTCGTCCCAGCCAATCTCCCCCGCAGACAGCCGCGCATGGCCCGCCTATGGCGACGCAGCAATCCTGCGGACCGGCTCACATGGCTTCCCCGCTAACCGATATATCATCGACGCATTCCACTGGCACGCCTGCGGCAACACCGCCCTCAAGTGCGCAGTCGCACACATCTGGCCACTCGCCCAGCGCTTCTTCTGCCACTTTCTCCCCTTCGCCCCGGCATCGCCCGACGGCACCAGCACTATATCCGACGCTGCCTGCCGTGACCTCTGGTTACCCTGGCCAGTCGGCGACATCGACGCTTGGTCCTAGCTTCGACTCAGACCCTTACCGCCGTATCCTGGGAGGCAGACTGCAGCAATCCAGCACTGGCCCGCGACCCGTCGTCGATCGGGAGGGCGCACGCACTCCGAAGGCTCATGACTCGGCCGTCTCCTCGCCTTCTGGCGAATCCGAGCGCAGCTCAGAGAGCCGGGAACGTGAGGACCAAGCTTACGAGATTTGGCTGGAGAACGTGCGAACTATCGAATACCTCCGAGAGTATGTCAATGACCGGCTCCGACGTAGGGACTTTGATGCCGGCAGCCCTGGTTCGAATTCTTCTATGGAGGTCGACTCGCCTGCGCGCCCGCCTTCTCAACCGGCTTACCCTGCATTGCCACTCCCCTGAGCATGTTTCGTTGTTGGTCTGTTGAGGCGTTGAGTTTTGCGAAGCATGTAACCGTTGCCCGGGTTTCTACATGCATGAAATCGTACCGTACATAGTTTGTGCACACGCATGATGAGGAGATACCAAGCGAGTTTTGCCTTGTGTCTGGCTTGTAGGGCTCTGTTGATTTTGCATGGTGGTGGGACGAGACCATGCACTGACTGATTGCTTTTCATTTGCTTCATTCTTCACTCTGCACTTGACAATGCGATTCCCAATGGGTGTACCTAGATGTCCTCTGCTTAGGCATGCTAGTAGTACACGGTAACTGAAGTGGTTAAGGACACTCTATCCCTCTGTCCACTATATGAGAGTTAATAAAATTGATACATCAAATACATCGCGATTGCCTATTTTTGTGACTGTATAGGACTTCATCAACGGAAGTATTGATACAAATAACCCTTTCTGACATGCAGTACAGCTTTCATTCCCTTACGCGTAGCTAGATGACTGCTGTATCAACATATTTCTTCAGAATAGGTAAAGACATGGGGCGTAGCAACGTTATGAAAAAAACATAAGACGGGACTCTGTTATATGATACAGCTTTTAGACTTGATGCCATAAATGCTTTTATATTTCAGTACTTTGCAAGCTATGTAAGTAATCGCATAATGTTTATGTCATCTGGGTGCCTTGAGGGATCTATGTCAAAATATACTAAACATATAAGTTATCGCTCTGCCAGCTTGTAGCGCTTTGGGGTAACCTGGAAGTTGGTAGCTGGAACGGGCAGCGTAGTGGGGTTGAGACACGGTTGCTGTGGGGATAAGCCCAATACCCATCACCTATAATGTCTGTAAACCAAGGTGCGACACGACACGTAAACTGCCTGGGAACTGCCTGGGACAATCTTATCGTGCAAATGAATCATTATACCTACCACTACTACAAAGACTTAACAAATCCAGATACCTATCCTTTCGCAATTGTGTATCAGAAGTACGCATTCTTAATTCCTCACTCAGACGCAGGATTTCGGAGCGCAACTTCCTTGCCTGTTACTCTGCAGTGCCTTTTTATTTACTTTTGAGCAATCAGATCTCCGCCTACGTACGTTCCTAGCTAGCTTGATCCCACTTACTGTACCTACTTTCAACTGGGGAACAAATCGGATTCCGCAACAATGGTACGTATTGTAAATGAGGAAGAACCCACTTCGTTTCAAACAGTTATTGTCTAGTGCGAAGATCATCCCAGGGAACGGACGAAGCAAGGGAGAAAGAAAACATCGCATTTCTATCTTCCTCTATCTTCCTCTACACATGTTCACCAAATTAGAAACCAATTCACATTCATACTCACACTCTCTGTCTATCTAGTCCATGTCATCAGTGGGATACAAGCCGTCTCCGTTAGGTTACGGCTCTCCTCGAAGCTCTCCTTTCCGCAGACCCGTATCTCCATTACCACCGTCGCCGTCTCCAGCAGCGCCATCGCCACCATTGGCGAATCGACAACAAGAACAGCAACAGACCACGCCGACGCCATCACCTACGAAAGCAGCCGGAGCCGGTGGAAGAAGCAGTAGTAGCTTGTTCACTCCTTCCAGATTCGTTAGCAATAATAACAACAGTCCTTCGGCAACAACGCCTACGACGTCATTGACCCCGACAGCTCAGACGCACAGTGAGAATCGGACGCCACGCAGATTATTCGTTCCGCCTGCTGCCGATGCAACAAAAGCTATGACGAGTACTACTACTTCTTCACAGCAGCCCCTCGGCTCACCAGCCCATATATCTTCTTCACGTGCGTCTACGGCTACGGGCACGACGATGTATCCGCAGCAATACAACAATAAGAATACCAGCAGTAATAGTATTAAGAATAATAACATTAGTCTCGGACACAACAATGATTTGTCCAGATTACAGCCGACACAGGTCCGCATGCTGCGCGACGGGTTCCAGATAATGGACCGGGACAGCGATGGGGTCGTCAATAGGCAGGACGTGGCGGATATGTTGACACAGTTAGGTGCGTACAAGAGTTGCGGCCATTGGGCATAGATGCACTCTCGCGCTTTCCTTTGCCCCCTATATCTTGGTCTAATTACTTTCTTTTCTCTTCCCTTTCTTGCTAGACGGTGAGAAGTACGAAGTCGTATATAGCTCCAACCCGCCGCAAAACAGA
>Ga0247782_1000711_pt1 | contig 9883 bp, 10 predicted proteins | sample UWRJL019104C5_FD_179928 | JGI IMG/M metagenome (GOLD analysis project Ga0247782, IMG submission 179928) | Plant litter microbial communities from Arlington Agricultural Research Station in Wisconsin, United States - UWRJ-L019-104C-5 | ecosystem: Environmental > Terrestrial > Plant litter >...
AGTTTGTAATAGCATCATGCAGCTGGATATTTTTAGCCGAAGTAGTAGCTACCACAGGCGGTGATGAAGGATCGGCAGGATACCAGAGCGCCCTGCGTATTATGATGTTCTTTATGCTGCCTGCGTGGGGGCTTAGCGGTGCCGCTGCAACACTGGTTGGGCAAAACCTTGGTGCCAAGCTTACCGACAGGGCAGAACGATCTGTATTCGTTACCGCAAAATTCAATGTAATATATATGGCAATCATTATGGTGGTATGCCTTTTGGCAGCTGACCCAATGATGTGGTTCTTTACCAATAATGCCGATGTACACGATATCGCGGTAAAAGCCATTCGCATATTAAGTGCCGGATACATATTTTACGGTATAGGCATGGTATTGCTTAACGCCTTTAATGGTGCCGGTGATACTAAGACACCAACATGGGTTAACTTTTTTGGCTTCTGGCTGTTCCAGATACCAATGGCATTTTTTCTTGCGAAGCATTTAGAATGGGGACCAACAGGTGTTTTCTGGGCAATACCCGTAGCTGAAGCAGCCATGACCATAGCCACTATTATTCTCTTTAAAAAAGGAAGATGGAAACGTGTTCAGGTGTAAATTGGTTATCCGGTTATAAACCCTTTATAAAAAATATTCTTTTCAAAGAGCCTGTAAATACAGGCTCTTTTTGTTTTTCTAAAAAAAATTTCATCTTTTTTTGTAACGAATTAAAAGTTGCTTTACATACTGTTTATAATCACAATCAAAAAACGAAACATTATGAAAAAAGTAACCTTTTTAATCGCAACGGTTCTTACAGCATTTTTTAGCAACGCACAAAAAGCTTCAGACACCAACTCCCTGCTTTGGAAAATTGAAGGCAACGGACTTGAAAAACCATCTTACCTATACGGCACCATACATTTTATGTGTGCAGCCGATTTTGAGATCAAGCAAAAAGTAGTAACTGCTTTTGACAGCACCTCTAACCTTGTATTGGAAATAAATATGACCGACCCTGATGAAGCTGTGGCAATGCAAAAAATGATGCATAGCGAAACCACTCTTTCCAGCCGCCTTACCGAAACGGAAAGGATAGAAGCCAACAGCATCCTGACTTCTCACATTGGCATTACCCTTAAGCAGGCTGAGCATATTTCCCCTACAAGTTTATTTAGCGCGTCCATTTTTAGCATTCTTCCATGTAAGCCTACAGAAATGAAATTCTACGAATATGAATTCGTCGCAAAAGCACAGGCGCAGCATAAAACAATAGGCGGACTGGAAAAGTTAGAAGTTCAGGCGGCAGCCATGGATAAATCGTATTCTGTTCAGGAAGTATTGCAACAGATAAAGATCAAAGACCAGTATGCTGAAGTGTTTGCAGATATGACAAAATTTTACACTGAAGAAAACCTGCCTGAATTGTACAATACAGTAAGAGACAGACGTTTTATGGATGAAAAGGCAGAAACACTTATACTTACCGACAGGAACAAGGCGTGGGCTGTAAAAATACCTGCCATAATAAAAGACAAAAGTACTTTCTTTGCTGTAGGTGCGGGCCACCTTTATGGCGAAGCAGGACTTATTGAACTGCTTAGACGACAAGGATATAAAATTACAGCCGTAAAATAAACCAGCGAACCTACTACCAACCAAACCGCAACAGATTTGAAAACCACCGAACAGGAGTTTCTATCGATTATTGAAAAGCATAAAGGATTGCTGCATAAGGTTTCCAGGATGTACATGGACGAGCCTGAAGACAGGGAAGACCTGTTTCAGGAGATCGTGCTGCAGCTATGGAAATCCTATGGCACCTTTAGGGGAGAAAGTCAGGTTTCTACCTGGATGTACCGGGTAGCCGTGAATACCGCGCTTACCTTTTTCAAGAAAGAGAAGAAAAAACCCGACAACGCAAGGATGCATCCTGAAATGGATATTAAGGATGATACCGATGTATCGCACAGGGAAACGCAGCTTGAGTATTTTTACAAGGCCGTGCAGGAACTGAACCAGGTAGAAAAGGCATTGCTGTTTCTTTTCCTTGAAGGGCAGTCGCACAAAGAAATAGGGAGTAACCTTGGTATTACAGAAGGCAACGCCCGGGTAAAATTAAACCGCACAAAAGACAAATTACAGGAAATCATTAAAAAGCAGGGTTATGAATTTTAACGAATTGCAAAAACAATGGAACAGCGAACCTACAGACAAGATTCGCATTCCCGAAAATATAGACACATTACGCCAGGCACAAACACCAATAGACCAGGTGCGTAAAAAAATGAAAAAGGACTATTATATGCAGGCCTTTCTATTGGTAATCCTGGGATTTAGCCCTATGATATTTAATTTCTCAGATAAGGTTACCGGTTTGTTCCTGCCTTTTTATGGGGTTGCAATCGGTTTTATGGCCTACTATTTTTATAAATTCTTTGTGTTTTATAAAAAGTCGTACGACATGACCTTTGACAGCCGCAAGAACCTGCTTTGGTTTTTTTATGAGCTGAAATTAAACATAGAGCTGTATAAAGCACTGACTTACATTATGTTCTTTCTGGGATTTTCATTTGGTGTATTGCAGGGAACGGTAGCTAAAGACGGAAACGCTTTAACTAATTTTCTGGAGAACAAAAATTCTGGGATCACAACTGCGGTTGCACTTATTGCTGTGCTTATAGTATTCTCTTTCTTTATGGCAGAATTTATCCCGAGATGGTATTACGGCAAACACCTTAAACAGGTAAAGGCAATATTGGACCAGCTGGATGAAGAGTAAATGATTGTTGGTTCATAGTTGTTGGCAGCTACACAGAGACTAAGCCGAGTAAAGCAAAGGCCTTAAACGTTGTGGCGTTAAGCAAATCATTGAATGAGGTGTCAAAAAGGATTTGCTGTTTGAGCGAAGCGAGTTCTAATACTTTAGCCGAATGAGATGATTTGTAGCCTAAGAAGTTATAGCCTTGAATTTTTGGTCTTTTGTTTTAAGACATAAAAAACATAAAAAAAACCGCATCATAAATGCGGGTTTATATTTTATACCGGCCTGTAATCGGCGAATTTTTCAAGCACTTCTTCAAGAACAGCGTAAACATCTACGGCATAATCGTGGGTAACCATTCGTTGCCTGTATTCTTTAAAGTTAGGAATGCCTTTAAAATAGTTGGTGTAGTGGCGGCGTGTTTCAAAAACCCCTACCCTTTCACCTTTCCATTCTATAGCCCATGTTAAGTGGTTGCGGGCAGCTTCTACACGGTCTTCCAGCGTTGGAGCCGGCAGGTGTTCGCCCGTTTTAAAGAAATGCTTAATCTCGTTAAACAGCCACGGATACCCTATAGCCGCACGGCCTATCATGATACCATCTATACCATATTCGTTTTTATATTTCAACGCTTTTTCAGGGCTGTCAATATCCCCATTACCAAAAATAGGAATGTTAATACGCGGATTGTTCTTAACGCGGGCAATATGGCTCCAGTCGGCCTGGCCTTTATACATCTGGGCACGTGTACGCCCGTGTATAGTTAAGGCTTTAATGCCTACATCCTGCAGCCTTTCGGCAACCTCATCTATATTAATAGAATTATCATCCCAACCCAGGCGGGTTTTTACCGTTACCGGCAAATGTGTACTGTCTACAACGGCTTTGGTAAGGCGCACCATAAGATCTATATCTTTAAGCACCCCTGCTCCTGCTCCTTTGCATACTACTTTTTTAACAGGGCACCCAAAATTAATATCTACAACATCGGGGTTAACGGCCTCAACAATTTTTGCCGAAAGCGCCATAGCCTCTTCATCGCCACCAAATATCTGTATACCCACAGGGCGTTCATAATCAAAAATATCCAGCTTCATACGGCTTTTCATTGCATCGCGAATTAATCCTTCTGAGGATATAAACTCACTAAACATTAAATCGGCGCCATGTGTTTTGCACAGCCTTCGGAACGGAGGGTCGCTCACGTCTTCCATCGGGGCCAGCAACAGCGGGAATTCAGGCAGTTCTATATTGCCAATTTTTACCATCTTCTTCATTTTGTGCAAAATTACAATATTTTAATGATATCTGCGGAAACCAAAAGCAGACTTACTGCGTAGATATAGTACTAAGCATTAGATAATTAATTACGACATATTGAAAAAGAAGAAGAAAGCAGTACTTTCCTAAACGCCGCTAAGCATAAAAACAAATACGCAAAGCTTGTGCTATCGAGTCCCCATTAGCACATAAAATACGGTATTAAACCACGACTTACTGCTTATTGGGGCGCATGTTTGCTGCATGCGCCTTTTTATAAAAAGGCGCATGTTTGCTGCATGCGCCTTTTTATAAAAACTGGCATGGTTTGTGTAATAGATAAAACATATGCATGCATAGAAAATAGAAATAGCTATAACTGATACAAAGCAAATTAGCATCGTATATTTGTTTCAGTTAAAATTTAAGATAACAATTTACCTTCTCGCAGGTAAACGACAATATTCAAAATTTAGATTGGTTGATTGGTTATGAAATGTGTATGAGGTTTTACTTCATGCACATTTCTGTTTTAAGTATGTTTTGATTTTTTTCCATATATTCTTTATTCAGTATCGTAAAAATTAACACCTTTCATCGGCAGGAATTTACATTTAATCGGATTGATGTGTAGAATTTTTCTGATTATTTATCTTCAATGCATAATTACAACTATCGCATTTTCATGTTTTTACGATGATCAACCTTACAACTATAACGTTATAGTTGTAAGATTAATTCGATAAGCGAATATTTAATATTCAAATGTTGTATAAATCCATTTTTTTGTATTTCCTTTGCACCGTAATTTTTAAGATATATTTAACAAGTCAGTTAAAGTCAGCCCCCTGTTTTAACCAACGATTAAATACTTCACATAAAAAAAATTACTGCTATTTTTAAGATAAAGAACAGCGCCCGATGCCCCCCAACGAGTGCTGTTTTTTTATTTAGCCCTACCCGTTTGCAACTCGCTAAGTTTAAACTATATTTGCCGATTAATTTGCTACCTTTACGTGTAATATGCGTGAGGGATAGGAGCATGGCACCGTGTGCCGCGGATAGCCCGACCTGAAGCGAAGCGGAATGGGCACGCCCAAAAAACATGATAACAGACGAAGATGAAGCATATTAGGAATTTTTGCATTATTGCCCACATTGACCACGGTAAAAGCACCCTGGCCGACCGCCTGCTTGATGCTACCCAAACGGTAACAAAACGTGAGTCTCAGGCACAGCTGCTTGATAACATGGACCTTGAACGCGAAAGAGGTATCACCATTAAGAGCCACGCCATACAAATGGAGTACACTTATAAAGGCCAGGAGTATATCCTGAACCTTATTGATACTCCCGGACACGTAGATTTCTCGTATGAGGTATCCCGATCTATTGCTGCCTGCGAAGGTGCATTGCTTATTGTAGATGCCGCCCAGAGCATACAGGCGCAAACCATAAGCAACCTTTACCTTGCCTTAGAAAATGACCTGGAAATTATTCCGGTACTTAATAAAATTGACCTTCCGAGTGCAAACCCTGAAGAGGTAAGCGATGATATCGTAGACCTTTTGGGCTGTAAACTGGAAGACATTATCCCGGCATCGGGTAAAACCGGCCTTGGGGTAGAAGAAATACTTGCCGCTATTATTGAGCGCATCCCGGCACCGAAAGGTAATGTGGATGAGCCATTACAGGCTCTTATTTTCGACTCGGTATACAACCCATTCCGTGGAATTGAGGTTATATTCAGGGTTAAGAACGGATCGATCACTAAAGGGCAGAAAATTAAATTCATGGCTACCGGCAATGAATATTATGCTGACGAGATTGGTACCCTTAAACTGAACCAGGTTCCGAAACAGATCGTGAGTGCCGGCGATGTTGGTTACCTAATATCGGGTATTAAGGAAGCGAAAGAAGTAAAAGTAGGTGATACACTTACCGATGCTAAAAATCCTACCCAAAATATGGTTAGTGGTTTCGAAGACGTAAAACCTATGGTATTTGCCGGTATCTATCCGGTAGACACCGAAGATTATGAAGAGCTTAGAAACTCTATGGAGAAGCTTCAGCTTAACGATGCCTCGCTTGTTTTCCTTCCGGAAAGCTCGGCGGCACTTGGTTTTGGTTTCCGATGCGGATTCTTAGGAATGCTGCACATGGAGATTATCCAGGAGCGTTTGGAGCGTGAGTTTAACATGACGGTAATCACTACGGTTCCCAACGTGTCATACCACGCCTACACTAAAAAAGAGCCTACAAAAATACTTATCGTAAATAACCCTACCGATCTTCCTGAGCCATCTAAACTGGATCACGTAGAGGAGCCGTATATTAAAGCGACCATAATTACCAAAGCTGATTTTGTGGGTAACGTTATGAGCCTGTGTATTGAAAAACGCGGATTGATTACCAATCAGACGTACCTTACTACAGAGCGTGTAGAGCTTAACTTTGATATGCCGCTTGCCGAAATTGTATTCGATTTCTATGACAGGCTTAAAACCGTATCTAAAGGCTATGCTTCCTTTGACTACTCTCCTATCGGGATGCGCACATCAAACCTTGTAAAAGTTGACATTTTGTTAAACGGACAGGTAGTTGATGCACTTTCTGCACTTATACATGCCGACAACGCTTACAACATTGGTAAAAAAATGTGTGAAAAGCTGAAAGAGCTTATACCGCGCCAGCAGTTTGACATTCCTATTCAGGCAGCTATCGGGATAAAAGTTATTTCGCGTGAAACCATTAAGGCACTTCGTAAAGACGTTACCGCAAAATGTTACGGTGGAGATATCTCCCGTAAACGTAAACTTCTTGAAAAACAGAAGAAAGGTAAAAAACGTATGCGCCAAGTAGGTAACGTAGAGATTCCGCAGGAAGCGTTTATGGCTGTACTTAAATTGAACGACTAATCTCTTACTGAGATTTTAGAATATAGAACCCGGCGCTTATGTGCCGGGTTTTTTGTTTAATTTTAATATCCAGATAACCGATTAAATCCAGATGAAGAAAATAACCCTAATTGTAGTACTAGCTATACTTTGCTTTTCTTGTTTAAAGGTGAAACCTAAAAGCATTAAAAAAGACACAAACAAGATTGCAGTTACTGCTGAAATTGCAGACGTGCCTATCGAAAAAATTGAGTACGAACCCTACACCTTTGACACATTATTAAAGGATGGTTTTCATCTCTCCTATAGAGCATACAATGACAGCGTAACAAATGAGCCCCTGCAAAACCTCACTCTGGTAAAGGGAAATAAAGATATCACGATTCTCAACGAAACAAGCCGCCCTATGCTTCATAAGAACCTGGGATATATCGGTGCCGACTTCACAAAATCTTTCGTCTTCGTACAATCATATGGATCTGGCAACCCAAGTGAATTTCAGCTAATTGAAAAAAAAACCGGAAGAGAAATTAAGTCGGGAGTGTATGTTGACAGTAATGAAGACAACGAAATTTTAGTTTACATAAGTAATCTTCATAAGATTGATGAGCAACTTAAAATTTATGACATAGCGAACAAAAAAGAAATAAATGTAAACGATTTTAAAAATTCAAAGTGTTATAAAGAATATCCCGAAGGGTTAAGGAGCTGTGTTACAATTGATACCGTTACAAATAGTAAAATTACTTTGACAATTAAAGATGAAAAAATCGTAAAACACTATAAACGTTAATTTCTTCAGCATCGAAATGATACAGGCTTTTCGAAAATTTAAAGCATACCATTCCTTGTTCCCCTCTCCATCGGAGAGTCCCCATAGTTATCGGGAGGGGGAGGCCTGAGCTAGAGTAAGAATCCTTAATACTACAGCTAGCAAAAATGCGTTAGTACAGCAATCAATCAAAAATCAAACCCTATGAAATTAGCATTTATTGCTATACTTTGCTGCTGCACTACACTTTTATATGCCCAGCATAGTATTGAAGGCTTTACTACAGATGCTTTAGAGAAGACTATACTGCCTTATGTAAATATTGGCATTGCAAACACCAACATTGGTACAATTTCTAACAGCGACGGCAGGTTCACTCTAAAGTTGCCTGACAACCAGGATAAGAATGCAATGGTAACATTCTCATACATCGGCTATGCAACACAAAAGTACCCTGTAAGTTTTTTGCTTAATAAGCAGAATGCAATTATTTTGCAGCCTTCGGCTGAGTCACTTGAAGAAGTAGTGATAAACCTTAAAAAGCCCAAAGCCCGAAAATTAGGCCGTACTTCTAAAGGACTCGGGTTAATGCACATAAATTTCTATACATCCCGTGAAGCAGGTGTAGACGACAGGCTCAGCAAGGAAATGGGTATGAAGTTTAACATCAACCGGGATTGTAAGGTAAACGATTTAAATTTCAACATTACATCTAACGAATTTGAATCGGTTAAATTCAGGATTAATTTTTATTCCGTCAAAGACGGCATGCCCGACAAGCTGCTAATTGACGAGAACATCATCTGCGAAATTAAAAACACCTATTTAGGCTGGTTCACAGCCGACTTAAAACCTTATAACATTTATCTTACTAAAGAAACGGGCGAAGTAGCAGTAACCATTCAGTGGCTGGAAAGCAAAAAAAGTAACACTGATAGCAAATTCTTTGCGCTTTCGGTTGCAAAAGCACCTTTCAGTACATACTATTACAGGGAGAAAGCAATGGATAAATGGACAAGTGGCAGCAACAGCCTTAGTTTTTATCTTGATATATTAAGTGAATAAAGCATTGTATTTCAGCTTAAAAACTTCAACATCAAAGACTATGAAGTCATTTTAGTAATTCGTTAACTTTTATTTTTAACAATCATTCTTATATTTATCGCATTAAAACCATGTAATATATGAAGAAAGACGGCCAGATAATTATAATTGAAGATGACAAAGATGATGGTGATATCCTGAAAGAAGTAATTGATGATTTAGGATACGACAATGAAGTAATAATTTTGCCGGATAGTACACTTGTAATGGAATTTTTAAAAAGACCCAACGTTGCCCCTTTCCTGATTTTTTCGGATATCAATATGCCGAAAATGAGCGGTTACGAATTGCGCGACCTTGTACTTGCCGACCCTGAACTTCATGATAAAACGGTGCCATATATATTTTTTAGCACTGCCAGTGATCCTGAAACCATTAAAATGGCTTATAAGAAAGCAGCTCAGGGCTTTTTTACCAAAATCAATGATTACGACGAGTATAAAAGTACTATAACAAAAATTATTGAGTACTGGAAAGCAGCAAAAGTGCCTGATAAAGATTAATACAAAATACTACCAAATCCCTGTTAACACAGGGATTTTTTGTTATAGAAAGGCTAATGTTGTATGGCGGGGCATCAATAGGCAATACCTTTGCCTGCGAAATACCCCTTGCTATGAAAAAAGACGGACCCATAATAATTATTGACGATGATGAGGACGATAGGCTGATATTTGAAGAAATACTAAAAAGCCTTTATCTGCCTAACGAAATTATACTTTTAAGTGACAGTACCGAAGTAGTTGCTTTTCTGAAACAGGAGCATATAAAACCATTCATGGTGATATCTGACATCAACATGCCAAAGATCAACGGTTTTGAAATGCGCGACGAAATACTAAAAGACCCGGCTCTTACTGCTAAAACAGTTCCGTTTATATTCTTTACCACTGTAGGCAACGGCTATACGGTTGAAGAAGCGTTTAAGCGTAACATTCAGGGCTATTTTCACAAAACGAGCGACATGAAGCAGCTACAGGAAACCCTTAAAGAAATTGCCGATTACTGGCGTGATGCCATAATTCCCGAAATAGAATAATACATTCACAACGCCACCTTAGTTGGTGAGGACTACTATATTTAGAGGTTTTAGAACTTTGCA
>Ga0247782_1000712_pt1 | contig 9870 bp, 8 predicted proteins | sample UWRJL019104C5_FD_179928 | JGI IMG/M metagenome (GOLD analysis project Ga0247782, IMG submission 179928) | Plant litter microbial communities from Arlington Agricultural Research Station in Wisconsin, United States - UWRJ-L019-104C-5 | ecosystem: Environmental > Terrestrial > Plant litter >...
TTGTTGGGGGTGGGTTTTTTTTTTTTTTTTTTTTTTTTTTTTTTTTCCTACTTGCACCTTGCGTTCAGATTCAAAAATGAATGGGTTATAGTTTGGACATCATTATTGGTATCAGTACTTTTGTCAGGCCGCCCTATAACCCCGATATTCCACCATCCAACTCACACTATCCAGAGCCGGCCCTAGTCTAGGGAGGGCAGGAAGTGCACATATAGACATACTAAATTACCCAAGAAAGCTGGGCAAAATCCTGGCGGAACTTTGGGCATAAAGTCCCGCCAGGGTTCCACAACCTGCTTTGCTATTCTAGGTCTTGACAGATAAACTGTCGCAAACAACATCTCGTCACGGATACACCGTTAATATGGTCCACGCGACTATAAGCGCGTCGTTCTTCATGGTAGATAAGATCATCTCGGTTCACGACAGTTATCTAATTTCTGTTTTTAATGCGTACGTATGTTGAGTCCGGATGTGTGCCAAGCACATATGTACAGGGTAGCGACGACGCCAAGCCAACTTAATATTGCTACGAGGATCTAATTGGAACAAGAACTCAATATGCCCTGCATGGGCTCACTTTTGCTGCTCAGACTTTAGGTCCGCAGTCTGCCCCTCTGAGACCCTGTTAGGTCTATGAAAAAGAGTAACGTTCACTTGGTTGAAGATGCTGCATAATTATCGAAAGACGCTTTTTACGTCTGAGTCCCCTACTAATCGCGTAGTTCGAAATAACAACATGTCATAATATTAAGCAAATAGCATCTCTGAAACAGAGAAAAGGATTCTTTCATTGCATAATTTATAGGGTTAGGTAGAAGGCATAATTTCATGCCCTCCTATTCGCGTCTGTCACAATCCTATACATATAAACTGCATATGAGGTCAAATCGCCCGACCTGACTGCATTCTACCTTTCTACAGCAGTGTTGTAGGTTAGCGTTGCAGTTCTTATCCGTGAGTACCCCTATTTGACAGTTACCTAAATGATCTGTGCAGTTGTGCTATATAGTGTTCTCGGCGTCCTATCATACATACAGCTGAATAAAGTCGGGCAGTCGGTAATAAAACATGTGACCATACCTTAGCCCCCACCATTAGAGCCAGATATCACCATTAATGTTATCTGGACGCTTGCATAGGGGTGTATTCCAGATAGAAAGCCATAGGATCTTTCATAAGCTACAGCCCTACAACCGGAATCTCTGACTAAGTGAGTGCTGACAGAGTGAATCAAGGTAGCATACAAAGATAATATAGAAGAGTATGGCAACCACAAGTCTTGGGAGTACGGATGTACGGAACGCCATCCTTTGCCGCAAAGATTCCCCTGAAGCAATATGAACTAGCCTCGAGTTGTTAGCCGAATTAGAGATTTAACTGTGATATATTTAGAATATCGTGAATACGGCGTATTTACTCTAGCTACAGCCAGGTTACAGTCGTCTTTGAGAGTGAGAGAGTGGAGGTGTGGGTGCCATAAATTCGATTATTGCATTGTACTTATCCGAGTCCAGGGGTCACTGCCGGTCAGGGGGTATCTATTCAATTCGAAATTACCGACATAGCCTCACACATAGGCTTCACCTTGCTTCCACGCCAAGATACTCGCTGCGTTCTCTCTGACCCCTTTTTAAAAAAAATTCTTTTGATACGTCGGCTACCCAGGCCTCATAGGTGATAAGTATGTGTGTGAGCGGCCTTAAGCCGCATAATTATTGCATGCCATATCTATCTCAATAATTAGCATACTATAACCGGCAGCCCCTTTTGTCGATTTATCCAGCTCTCCTTCATGCCGCAATATCCGTCATGAAGTATTTGGTTAGAAATTAGAGCTTCTAAGTCATCGCCATTTCTTTGTTCATCGTTACCACTTTAAAGGTGGTGTCCAAAGGCTTGATGTGGCGGCGATCGAGTAGTCGAGGACGTGAAGCTTGTTATGGGAGACGGCCGAGGACTGGCAGCGATATCATACGTCCATAGAGTTGCGAGCGTTAATTATTGACCCAAATTCTTAAAATGAAATGAAGAGGCTAGCTGGGTTAGACTTGAACGCGACACAACACCAGGAAAGCGTCCCTGTGCCGCCCAAACACCCTGCCATATTACTCCTATTGCGACATAGTGCCGCACTCTAGCACCCGATGATGTAATTACTTATGGATCCGAGAGCCATGAGTTAGTCCCCTGTTCGCGTAACGAATCTAGGACAACAGTCCACGAGCTGGAGAATAGGACGTATGGATGTTAGGTAGGCTCTAGCTCCTCGATGGGAAAGGGCCATGCTTTTGGGATTAAGACTAGATATAAATCTCTCGTAGGCCCATCCTTCTACCAGCTTGACCCACAACTCGCGAGTGAAACGCATGAGTTCCCTGCGCGAAGTGAGCGGCATAAGCACCCTCTCGGCAATTGAAAGAACGACTTGCCCGAGCCATATCAATTCGTGACAACCTCCAGTAGGAAGAGCGTCTCTTTCGCGATCGGAGTCGTTGGGACTGGTGCTGCTATTATTAGAGTTTCGAGTACTCTCTAGATTCGTCTCTTCAGAATTTCAGAGACTTCCAGGCATGGAAGGAAAAAGTACTTGCTGTAATAAGCTACCAGCCGGTTGGTCTTGTTGTTGCAGTTTGTACCGGACTTGACCATTTAGCGTATGTGATGTGGATTGTGTATGGTGTGTAGTGGGAAACGGCGCATCCAAACTTCTAAATATTTTAAAGCTTATATGCCTAATCATTTTATATAATATATATATCATATACAAAAGCCTCCAACCTCCCTCCGAGCGGGCATCTAAAATGTGCTGAGGTCTCGTCCGTAGACAAGGTCCTCCTCGATTGCAAATACGCGGAAGAATAGCGCTGCCTCCGCGTCCCGCATAGTGCCAGAGGACAGAGTCTCTCTGCGCTTGCTCTTTTCGCTTTCTTCATCCAGCCGTGTGACGACCGCTGGGCAGTTTTCTTCTTCTAGCCGAGGGTGCTCGTGTATTTGGAATCGTCTAGTTAATTCAGGTTAGAACTTATCCCATACCCACGTCTCAAAGGAATAAGGGAGCCTGAAAATTGCACATACACCCTGTTTTCTTGAGGCCGATTCTCAGGACGCGTTTGTGTATCTCTCTGCGCCGCAACAGAAAGCGAGATGCCGCTGAGCTTGGTATCAGGCTTTTTGAAGCCCTTCTTGCGGCAAAATGTGAGTGGCTCAGGATTCTCTTCTGCCCCTTTTGTCCCAGGGCCGAAGCCCGGCGGTGGCAGAAGGACACGAGGCCCATTTCCATTCACTTGTACGAATCCCCCAATCGGTGGAGTGAACGAAGCGCTTTCAACCGCTTCTGAATTAAGACTCCCTGGTGCGTCCGCTGGTATTTGAGTAGACACTGGTATGGCGTCCCATATCTTACTCTCCGCGGAGGTGTTGCTATTGTTATCAAAGTGTCAGACGTCTTATTGAAGTATCCCTTGCTTTAGAGAGTGCGAGACTTACTCTTTTCTTCTGTCACTCGGGAGGACATTCTCGATTTTGCCTGGAATCACTCCGTTAGACGAAGCCCTACCCTACAGGGTCTTTGTATACGGAGTTCTTCCATTAACGGCTTTCTCGCAGCCTACTTTAGGCTGAGGTCGACCCGGGATAGGGATAGGAGCCGTCCTTTTTTCCACGTTCTTCGGCATGTCCATGGTTCGAATTTGAATGTGGACTCGACCTTTTTCTCCGAAGACTAGCCCGTTTGTCGGAAGCTTCTTTCCGTAGAGATATCTTGCGAAATGGCGGATATTCCAAGGGTCTTCAGTTGCTACCGTGACCTGACGGGTGGCTTGGACCGCCATTGAGCAATTGGCCGCCTTGCGAACCTCCATTGTTTGATCCATCTTGGTAAGGACCGGTGCTCAGCTCAAAAGACGGTAGAGGGAGGGATAAGTAACTATCTCGAGGGTTTTAGCTTTAATATGAAATTATCAATAGAAGAGGACTCTCCAGATATTACCCTAGGTTACGGAGCGGACGTACGCAAAGGAGTAATATATTATAGAAATGTGTCAATAACGAGGCAAGCAGGGGCAGGACTGGTGCCACGAGGAGTTGCTGGAGGTGCTTGAGAGTATATTTTGAGAAAAATAGCATGGACTGCCAAACGAGAAGTAATTATGGTGGAAAGTGACTCGAGAGGAGAAGTTGAAGAAGAAGGATGGGAGGGGGAGGTTGCCCTTAAAGTGGCTTGTGGGGATGCACCGTCGAGAACCTACAGAAAATAGGACGGTTGGGAGAAACAATGGCATGTAAGTATATATGAATGGTACTTATGCCCCTGTAGGCTTAGTAGTTTGCCATTAAGTCGCATTCGAGCCCAAGCACTATGGAATTGTGACTGACCGACTCTTGTTTCGAGGTTGCAGCCCATTGCTATATATCACTAAGGTGACACGGACCGCCTTAGCAGCACCCACCGCAGCAATCAATGTGTTTGATAGGCTGGCTAGCATCACAGAAGGTAGGTCCCTAAGTAGATAACAGAATACAGGTATTTACAATGTGTTTCGAACAATGGAAGATACCCATTCAGAAACCAGGCCAAAAGACAGTACTTGATATGTGCACGCCACAACGCCCACAGAGACAAGTGATCGTACTATACATATAGATTCGGTGAAGTATGTCTTATGTTTAAACCATGTTTATCTGTGCAACTGATCATTGTGTTGCTACACGTCTCTAGCGGCAATATTTCCGTAGAACAAAGACAATATGATGGATGCAACAACGGTGCGCAGTCAACCCCTGATGAACCATCTGGATAAGACGTATGCCAAAGACCTAGAGTTAGGGTTAACAACTTTGTGTGAACCAAATCCCCGTTTATGATGGCCCCTTATATACTCCAAGATCAGCCATGCAAAGCTACGGTGTTAGAAGAAATCACTATACAGTTGCTTGGTCTGCCTAACCTTTCAAGCAACCAGAACAACTCAGAGTTAGAATTGGCTATTTGCCGTCTTGACTTGCTATTTGTGTCCCGCACATGTTGCCTAAGAACAGATATAGCAAGCAATTAGAAACTATAGAATGCGCAGTCATTCGTCTGCACTGAATAAAAATATAAAACATTACGGGTTACATCGTGAGTGGTGACTATCGTGACACATCTATCTGCCCATCCTACTCATAATTACAATAAAATATCTCCAAACTTACTTCTTCCCCTGACCACACTCAAACTTACTACTCTCCTTCAGCCACATCTCAAAGTCCTGTAACCGGGGCTCCTCGGCCCTCAGTTTCTGGATATCGACGTGATACCCTTCCTTCTCGAAGAAACTAAACATAGATCCAACCTCCTTTGCCATCCAGCGCAACGCGTAGCCGAAAATGGTCCACGCTTGCGGGAGCTGCAAGCCCGCCACCTTCCGGTAAGTGGCGCGGACGTCGAGCAGGGTCAGCTCATCGCCCGCGAGGCCGAGGGCGCGGTTCTCGAAGTCCTGCGGGTGGAGGAGTGCCTTGACGGCGAAGACGCCGATGTCTCGCACGCTGACGACCTGCAGCTTGGTGTCGTTAGGCATCGTTGCCCAGATTGCAGCCATGACCGGTCCGAATGAAGACGTAGGGTTCAGGTTGTCCATGAACGCTGCGGGGCGCAAGATGGTGTATTTCATGCTCGGGTTTTCTGTGCACACTTTGCGGAGATGGTGCTCGACTGTTGCCAGCATCTGTTAGCTCTCATGTCTTGCCGCCACCTTTTTCGTTGCAATTTTGAAACCCCGACCCTGAGATTCTAAACAATCTCTGCTCTGCGCTTTGCCGAGATTTCTTCGCATCGAGAAAGTGGTTGATAAAGGCTATTCCCTATGTTTCCAACCATGCCGTATCATGCGCCGACTAAATTTCAAAACAGAAAAACCGAATTAGATGAATAAACTCACTATTATGCTTCGACACGAAATGCGGCACATCAGTAGGGTTATCCCAGCTGCGCTCCTCACCCCCTCTCTCCACACTGCTGAAGACAAAATGCTTGACCCCATGCTTTGCAGCGGAGTTGATGAGGTCCCTAGCCTGCGCCTCCTCCTCATGCGCCGGCAGCGTAGTGAACGCGAAGATGGCGTCAATATCCTTATGCGCCGCGAAGATGGGTTCCGGGTTCTGCGTGTCGCCCTCCACGATCTCGAGGTCCAGCACCTTGCCGTACTTCTTGATTAGAGGTTGCGCCTTCGCCGCTCTGCGCGTCAGCGCGAGGGTTTTTATGTTTGTCAAGGGCACTGATGTCGTGGTGGACAAGTGTGCGAGCTCGGCTAGCACTGCGCCGCCCTGTTGGCCTGTTGCGCCCACGACTAGTATCTTTTGCGGGAGAGAAGCCATTGTCGCGACTAGGTATATTTTCAAACTTAGAGCTAATGCCGGCTTTAATGCGCTGGACAAGGTTGGGTTTTTGGTCTTGGAATGAAAAAAGTTCAAGAAATCAAGAGCGGAAGGGACATGAAAACACTCCACGTCCTTTGTACGACGTACAGTCCGGACAACCGTGGGGTGTTATTTATCAACACTGTCCGTCCCAATCAGCACCAATGTTCAATACTCGCGAATTGTCAGTCGCAGCAGGTGAAAAATAATTCACTATGAGCCTTTCAAGATGAACCTCTAGAATTAAAGTTAAAGAAGGCAGATTAGCTTAAAAGAGATCAACCGAAGAGGTTTTATCCGTCTTTTTGATGTTAAGCATGAGTGGGTTCAGGGTGGAGTGATGCTCGGGCCCGAACTTGATATGATTACTAAGAAACTCAACCCGCACTTTCGGCCGGCCTCAATTTGCTGTCTAATACAAAACGTTTGTTGGAGCAATGCCTGATGACTAACAAAAGCATCATGACATCTTATCACTAATTATATCTCATAGGCAAATATCAGAGTTAAATGTCAGTTTCCGATGATCTCGTAAGTATCTGTCTTGACTTCGGCTCTATAGAAGATAATATCGAACCACATCCCAGGGGAATTAGAGGTTAGCATTCGGTAGTGGAAATAAAGCCTATACCGCCCGTTTTCGTCTTGATATGATCCACGACACATCAAAAAACCTGAAATGCCAGTTTTCTCACAAAGCTGGGCCGTTCCAAGTTTCTCTCCTAAGTCGGCAAAGCCATGCTTGCTTATGCGGAAGTGCAATTTGCTTTACTTTGGCGAAACCCGAGTTTTCGAGATGTTGGATGAATCTAGAGGCCAATTAGTCATGATATACCACGTGTGGAGAAATCTTGCTGACCTCTCATTGTCGATCCTCGGCTCTAGATAGATATCCATTGTGCGGTTATCTGCCTGCCAGCACCATTGAACGAGGCTCGACAGCCATAATGCCACTTTGCCCCTGGCCCATTCCTCGCCGATTAGAACATGAAACCCCCTATCGAAATCTTGCGCCTCGTTGCCTATGTACTGACCTAGCTTATCCTCTTTGACCCAGTAGATTTCAAAGTATCCAAAGGGAATGCCATCCCAAAGGCCAATAGCAGGGAATGAATGTTGCGATTTTAGAGCATCCGAGAGAAACGTGTCATAGTAACCGCCCCAAAATTCAGATACGCGTGAGTTAGATAGCCATGAACGTACCAGATCACAGTCAGACATTGTAGTAAGATATGGGGGCGCTTCATCTGTCTCGCCTTTCCCAGCCGGCCCTATATGGGGGACAGGATTCGGGGAGAGCGACGCAACCCGAAAAGAGAGGTACCTCCCAGTACTTGGGACAAAACGAGAATAGAATATTTCTCCCATCCGATGCGGCTTTTGCCTACGTGGATGTCTTATGGCGTTCGTGATGGTATACTGCAAAGGGAGTGGAGGGTAGTATGTTGGCAAGTGTGAAGATGAGTAATACGGTCCAATAGGGAAAGTCGGCGCTGCTGCTGGCGAAGTCGGTACTGGACCCCCGGGCAGGTCGGCGATTGAGGTGCACGGCGGGGTTCCAGAAGGGGGGGATGATGTCTTGTGCGACGTCGTCTCATTTGCCACGGGTGATGCCGGCCGACTAGTAACTGGGGACGCCGGGCAGAAGGATGCTGCGGGTGGATGCTGCGACTTCAAAGGCCACAGTTTGAAGAGGAAGATGCCGGGATGGATCTGCCAGAACATACTTCGAGTGACAAACATTTGATCCCAGCCCTGCTCCTTTTCGTCAAGCCCGCTGCCTACCGATGTATCCATACTTGTTATAAGACCCATTCTTTCCAGTTTTGGAATCATGTTTTTGCCCCGGAATACACCTTCGCGCTTGATCCCGATACGCCAATCACCCTTAGGCTTTGCCTCAGGAGAAACATTCTTAGTTTGCTCGCTGTACAGAAACGGCTCCGGTTCAGGCTGCTGAAAGTACCAGTATAAGGATATCCACAGCATCAAGGCGATCTGGCGCGAAGGGCTAGCATGAGGTCTATAATCATTACTTGAAGGGGTTGAAATGGAGGAGATAAATATAGTATCATGCCGTAAAGTAGGCTGACGATAACGATAAGTCTGACTCTGACGAGGTTGTTGAGGAGGATTTCCATCTCCGGAAGTTGTAGGCCGCTGAGTATCCGGTTCAGCATGTTTCTCTGTGTGCAATGCCACTGTCCACCCAGCCGGAAAGGGTGTAGGGTTCACGTTGAGCTCTTTATCCTTGAAGAATAAGCCGCCAAAGACAGGCTGGACAGTAAAGGACTGCCCGTCGGGCAGATAGACGGATGAGGGGCCCATCTCGAAACGCTTGCGTAACAGTCTAACCTAGCAAAGTTGGAGAGAAGCTCGGACAGGGTACTTGAACATGTTATATTTAAAAAGAGGTAGTAGATACAAGCCGTTGCAGTCACAGTCAGTGCAGGATATCGTGAGCTCACTTTGGTTGATAATGGGGGGTAAAACCCGCTTTGGTGTAAGACATCCAAAGTTCGGTACGTAATGGAATAATAGTGGGTTTTGAGAGGGACGCAACAAGAGAGCTTGAACCTTGGAACAGTCAAGTTGGATATAGTTTACACTAATATAATAATGTACTAGTTCAGCCGGGCTGGCCCGTATAGTATTCCATACCCTGGTGTGTAGGATAAGATAATCACGAATCGTGTCCGTCAATTTGGAAACCGAGCGGAAAGATAGGCCGGTGCGTCACCATATTTCGTGCTTACCAGTGTCCATCTATCTTTTCTTATTCACCACGTGAGGAGATCTCGGACGTCATCTGTCGTGATGGGTAGTGACCTGATTCTCTCGCTTGGTGGGGTCATTCGTAGGGTAGCTGCAGCAAGCTTCCTGGGAAGAATCGCACGATCCGACGTGTGCGATAGATTTATGTAGAGAGTTACTGGACACGCATCCCCCCTTTTGCTGCACACGCATCCATTACCCGATTTGGATGACCAAGACCTGGCAGACTAAGAAGTGGATCTGATAGATGACCCACCAAAATTACTAGCACTGTGCATCAATATCCTCTTTTTGCCACCCACCCCCTGACAGCCTACTTGAAGTCATACACACACATACTTGCACGCAGTAAAACGCCGTTTTTTAGTGTTGTCATATTAGTTGAGTAGACTAGCTAATTACATGCATTTGCAGCCCTTTTCTGCAAGGCCATAAGGGCTGCACACCTTCCTAATTAGGACCACTACCCTTACTGCCACCCATCTCCTGTTGGCGGCGTAGTCGCAATAGGTGCAAATAGTATAGTAGTGTTTCGGATGCAAAAATTAGTTGTTGTAAAGGTAATAGTAATAAAGTATGTAGAGGGTAAAGGTAAGTGTTAAAGGTGTAGGTATAAGTAGGTAGGTTAGGTAAGTAGAGGGTAGAGGTAAGTAGGTAAGTAGGTAAGTGGCTGTTTAGAAATATGGGGCGGGGGGG
>Ga0247782_1000713_pt1 | contig 9855 bp, 1 predicted proteins | sample UWRJL019104C5_FD_179928 | JGI IMG/M metagenome (GOLD analysis project Ga0247782, IMG submission 179928) | Plant litter microbial communities from Arlington Agricultural Research Station in Wisconsin, United States - UWRJ-L019-104C-5 | ecosystem: Environmental > Terrestrial > Plant litter >...
AAAATAAAAAATTTTTAACAAAAATATAAAAAAAAAAAAAAAAAAAAAAAAAAAAAAACATAACTAAAAAGGTGCAAAAATAATGTTTACAAATAATATATAAATAAAGCAAATAATAATAAAAGGGCAATAGCTTAGCAAATAGTTAGCAGCTAAAAAAAGTAAAAATTAAAATTTTAAGCTTAAAAAATATAAAGTTAAGTTAAAACCTACCTAACTAGCATAAGCTGCTAAAGACTAGCAGCTTAAAGAGGGAGAGCAGTATAATAAGGAAGCCGCTACTAGGTATATACTTATAGCACGCACCTATAAAGGTATATACCTTAGTATATACCACAGCAACCACTCCTTAAGGATTAGCTAAAAGCTTAATAAGGCCTTGCAGCCACACACAATTAGCACACCAAATAGAAGTAATTTTTTATAGCTACTTTTTAAAATCTAGCATATTACCTTATAACATACTAAGCCCTAAACTTTACATATTTTTTATAAGCTATAAATAGTACTTAATAATTATTTATAGTTTATTTTAAAACTTAATTAAAATTTAAATGCTTTTTTATAAAATAAGCAGCACTTATTAATATTAATAAAAAGCATATTATTAAAAGCATAAAAAATAATTATTAAATAAAAAAAAAGCAACTTATAATATAGCAAGCTTAGTAAATATTATAATATATTATATACTTAGCGTTTATATAATAATTGCTTATTAAGCAAGTAATATAAAAATTAATATATGCTTTTAAAACATATTAAAAATAAAGCATAATATTATTAATAATAATATTACTATTTTTGTTAACATTTTTTATATTAAAAGCATAAATAGTTTAATTATAAATACTTTAAGCGTAAACTTAGTTAAAAAAATATTTTTTAGCAAAAATATTATAAAAAAGCATAATTAAAAAAAGGTTGCAAAACATATAATAATATAACAAAAAAATAGTATAATAAACTAAAATATAAAAATAAAATAATAATAAAAATATTATAAAGCAAAGCTTTAGCAATTAATTAATAATAATAACTAAAAGTTATAATATAAAAATATAACAAATAGTTAATAGCTAAAAAAAGTAAAAGTTAAAATTTTAGGTTTAAAAAACATAAGGTTAGGTTAAAACCTACCTAACTAGTATAGGCTACTAAAGACTAGCAGCTTAAAAAAGGGGAGCAATATAACAAAGAAGCTGCTACTAGGTACGTACTTGCAGCACACACCTATAGGGTACGTACCTTAGTACGTACTATAGCAACCATTCTTTAAGGATTAGCCAAAGGCTTAATAAGGCCTTGTGGCCATACACAATTAGCACACCAAATAAAAATAATCTTTTATAGCTACTTTTTAAAATCTAGCACATCACCTTATAACGTACTAAGCCCTAAATCTTACAAAACTTTAATATACTTTAAAAATATAACCTTGCTATAATAGTGAGCTAAGCAAAGTATAGGTTAATAAAAAGGCTAGCAATTAGTTGCGGGCCGTTAGCGGTTTATAAATTTAATAAATAATAAAATTTAAGCTGTTGCTTAACTTATTATATATAAGAATAGCTTAAAATGGTTACCAGTACAGCGTTAGCGTTAAGCGTGGGCATATTAAAGCCTTATATATAAAGCTTATTAAAGCTAAAAAGCTTAAAAACAATGTTTTTAGCAATGGCGCGCATTTATTATAGCTATAATAACTATATATAGCTTATATAGCTAGCACTATATAGGCTTAATAACTTTTATAGTTAAAATTAAAATTAACTACTATATATAAAGCAAGTATAAAAGCATACTAAGCTAAAAATATCGTAGCTATATTATTAAACCACTTACACTATTTTAGTAGCTATTAAACACGTAATTTTTACCCCTTTTTACGAGCTAAAAAAACATATGTTTTAATAAAGCCAGACTATAAAAAAAAAGCATTATATTAAATTAAACAGTTGCAAGGACTGTTTAAAAAGCACTATTAGTGGTACTTAAAACATACTAGTAAATAGCGTCCTAGCTTAAAGTATACTCGTGACGCTTTCTTTAATTCCGGTTACCGGCCTGTACGCCTAATTAGCTAGGCGAGTTAAATTGCTAGTGGGTCGTCGGCCCCGGCTGCCGCTAACACAGCGTCATCGTTGTGGAGCTTGTCTATTACACCATGGACATAGGCCTCTTTTCCTTAATTAAAATGTGCTAACTATAGGGTGTGGTGGGGGAGGTAGGTGCCTGGCGCAGGGACGGTCTGCAGGTACGCGGGTACTCGGTACCTGTGGGAGACCTGCGCCTGCGGTGTCGAGGCTGCTTAAAACGGCGGCACGCGCCAGCCAAATTTAGCGGTCCTAACACCGTATTCTCTGTTTTTATTTAGTAACTTGGTTCTTTTGATTTGACGGAGCCGGAATAGAGGCGCTGGGTTGCTTTTACATATAGAAATTCTTCTCCGCCGGCAGTATAGTTAGTATAGAGGAGGTATTAAGATCTAAATTATATCACTGCGCTAAAAGGCATAAGAGTTAGCAAGGTTGCCAACTCTATAAACAATTACATACTTATAGGTATGCACCTTAATAGAAGGCGCAATAGTAAGGCGGTGAGCTTTATATATAAAGTGCGTGCTGTTTTTATAAATTTAAATCCACCTTTTAAAACTATATTTATGCTATTTATATTCTCTTTCTTTAAATATAAGCCAAGCTTGTTTTATAGCCTTTTCTTTTTTTAAGCATTTATTTAACACTTTTTATATTACTGGCAAGTTTTTATAAACTTTTTTTATAATATTTAGCGCTAAGCATAAGTATTTATAATAGCGCAAGATATTTTATTATAAAAATTTTTTTTTTTATAAGCTTTTTAAAAGTTTTAAGATAATCTTTATTTTAAAACTTCTTTACTCGTTATATTAAGTTGTTAAAAAAAAACATTTCTTAGTTTTTAAAATAGTTATATAAATATTATAATTTAAAATTAAATTTATTATTTATTTCTTTATTTTATAATAAATAAGCATAATATATTTTATAGGTTAATTATATACTTAGGTTAATTACACACTTTTTTAAGCTTTGTATAAACAATCTTTAACTTTTTTATATTTTTACTATATATTATAGTAGGACTTTAAAAAAAGTTTAATATTATTTTTATACTTTAAGCCTTTTATATAAACTTAAAACTAAGTATTTAATGCGCAGCTAAAAGTTAGAATATATTATTAATAACTTTAGCAAACTAAAAATATAGCTATATAATTATATATAATAACAACTTTAATAAGCTAAAACTTATTAAATTTAAAAAGCAAGCTATTATATAATATATATTTAATTTTATTATATAATTATTTTTATTTAAGCATAACGTACCCCACGGCCATATTTAACACCCGGCCATATTTAACACTTTTTTTCTATATAAAAAACGTCCGTGCGCAACTTTATAACTTGGCCAATACTAATGCTATAATAGTATAAATAGTACTAATCGATTTATAACTAAATAACAAGTTTAAATATAATTTTTTTTATATTTATAGTATTTTTATTTAACAAGTTATAAAGTAATATGCTAAGCAAGGATTATATAATTTTTAATAAAAATTATATTAAAGTATAAATATTATATTAATATATAACTTATTTAATATTAAAGTACTTAAATTAAAAAAAGTACTACTAAATTTTTTATTTTAATAAAAAGCTAATAGTTATATTTATATTATTATATAGTTAATTAAAATTAATAAAGTTATAAATTTATGTATAGACTTTTTTACTAAGATCGTTTTAATAATCCTTGCTTATTTAATACTTTAATAACTTGCTAAATAAAAATACTATAAATATAAAAAAATCATATTTAAACTTATTATTTAGTTGTAAATTAATTAATACTAGTTATACTATTATAGCATTAGTGTTGGCCAAGTTATAAAGTTGCGCACGGACGTTTTTTATATAGGAAAAAAAGTGTTAAATATGGCCGGGTGTTAAATATAGTCGTAAAATACGTTAGTAGTATTAAAAATATAATTAACTAATTGTTTAAGTTATATAATAAAAAATATATTAGCAAAAACTAAACTTTTACTTTATATAATAATAATTAGCTTTTATAATAGTAATATTTTAATTATTAAATTAATTATTAGCATATTTTATATAAAATATAATAATAAAATATAAAGTTTAAAAAAATATATATATAACTTTAATAAAATTAAATTTAGTATAGGTAAAATTTTTTTTAAAATAATTATAACTATATTTAATTATATAAAAAACTTAAAAATAATATAATAAAGCAATTATAAATAAGCTATAATTATTTAAGCTATTTTATTATATATTATTATTATAAAAAAAACTATTTATTATTTTAGTATAAAAGCATTTTATTGCATAATAATTAAGTTATTATAACTATAAAAAATAGTTAAATAATAAATAAAAAAAGTATTAACTAAGTTTAATATTTTAATTAATATATAAGTAATAATATAAAAAGTATATATTAACTTTTAATTTTTAATAGCTATAAAAGCTATTATTTATATAATTTTAAAAAGTATTATAAAAATAATAATATTATTATGCTTTATATGCTAGCATATTTATTATATAAGCTTTAGCTTTTTAATATTAGCTATTTTAACATTTTAAAATAATTATATAAAAAAAAATTAAATATATAATAAAAATATATATTATATATATATTAAAAAATAAATTTTTTATAGTTTTTAATATATTTAATATATTAATAATAAAAGCTAATATATAAATTTTTTTAAAAAAATAAAATTAGTATTATATAATTTAAAATATATTATTATATAACGTATCCCACGGCCATATTTAACACCCGGCCATATTTAACACTTTTTTTCCTATATAAAAAACGTCCGTGCATAACATTATAACTTGGCTAATACTAATGCTATAATAATATAAATAGTACTAGTTAATTCCTAACTAAATAGCAAGTTTAAATATTATTTTTTATATTTATATTGTTTTTATTTAGCAAGTTATTAAGCAATACGCTAAGTAGGGATTATATAATTTTTAGCAGGGATTATATTATAGTACAAATACTATAATACTATATAACTTGTTTAATATTAAAGTAATTAAAATAAAAAAATATTACTAGATTCTTTATTTTATTAAAAATCCAATAGTTATTCTTTTATTATTATACAACTAAAATTAATAGAGTTATAAATTTACGCATAAACCTTTTTACTAAAACCTTTTTAATAATCCTTATTTATATACTACCTTAATAACCTACTAAATAAAAATTTTATAAATATAAAAAAATTATATTTAAACTTGCTATTTAGTTAAAAATTAACTAGTACTATTTATATTATTATAGCATTAGTATTAGCCAAGTTATAATGTTATGCACAGACGTTTTTTATATAGGAAAAAAAGTGTTAAATATGGCCGGGTGTTAAATATGGCCGTGGGATACGTTAGCTAATTTTTTATTTAACTGCTTTTATAATTAAAAGCTTATTAAATAGGTTGTTTTTATTTTAATAATTTATTATTTTTAATAATATATAAAATGCTATATTTTAGTTAATGTTTATTAAATAATTAATTATATAATATTAAAATAGCTTACTAATATAAATTATATATAATATAATAGCTATTATATATTATTTAGCTTTATTTTAAAAAAAATTTATAACTTTTTATATAATAAATAATTAACTTAGTTAATATTGCTATATAAAAAAAAATTTATAAAATAAAAAGTTATTTTATATAAAAAATATAAGAAAGTTATAGGCTATTAAAGCTATTACTATATAAAAAAAAATAAAAAAGTATATAAGTAATAGTTATATAAAAAAGCAAAAGATTTATATATAATATTATAAAATATATAGTAAGCTTAGCAATAATATATAATTATATTAAAATAAACAAAATATGTTTAGTAAATTAAATTTTAAATAGTTTTAATTAATTTTTTATTATATAGTTAAGATATAAAAAATTATTTATATAAATGTTAAAAAATATAACGTATCCCACAGGTCAATTGCACACCCGAGTCGATTGCACACTTTTTTTCCCATACAAAAAACGTCCGTGCGCAACATTATAACTTGGCCAATACTAATGATATAATAATATAAATAGTACCAATCGATTCCTAACTAAATAAAGAGTTCGAATATGATTTTTTTATATTTATAGCACTTTTATTTAGTAGGTTATTAAGGTAGTAAATAAATAAGGATTATTAAAAAGATCTTAGCAAAAAGGTCCGTGCATAAATTTATAACTCTATCAATTTTAGTCGTACAATAATAAAAATATAACCATTAAATTAATAATAAAATAAGGAATCTAGTAGTATTTTTTTTATTTTAATTACTTTAATATTAAACAAGTTATATAGTATTATAGTATTTGTACTATAATATAATCCTTGCTAAAAATTATATAATCCTTGCTTAGCGTATTGCTTAATAACTTGCTAAATAAAAATATTATAAATAAAAATAAATCATATTTAAACTCGTTACTTAGTTAGGAATCAACTAGTACTATTTATATTATTATAGCATTAGTATTGGCCAAGTTATAATGTTGCGCACGGACGTTTTTTGTATGAGAAAAAAAGTGTGCAAACGACCCGGGTGTGCAATTGACCTGTGAGATACGTTATTTAATAAATATTATCTAAAATATAATATTTTATATATTATTAAAAATAATAAATTATTAAAATAAAAATAAGCTATTTAATAAGCTTTTAATTATAAAAATAGTTAAATAAAAATTTAGCTATATATTAATATATTTTAAATAATATAGCACTAATTTTGCTTTTTAAAAACTTTTTTATATATTAGCTTTTATTATTAATATATTAAATATATTAAAAAATATATATAAAAATCTTTTTTTAATATATATATAATATAGTTATGCTTATATTAAGTATTTAATTTTTTTATATAATTATTTTAAAAAGCTAAAATAGCTAATATTAAAAAGCTAAAGCTTATATAATAAATATGCTAGCATATAAAGCATAATAATATTATTATTTTTATAATATTTTTTAAAATTATATAAATAATAGCTTTTATAGCTATTAAAAATTAAAAGTTAATATATACTTTTTATATAACTATTTATATATTAATTAAAATATTAAACTTAAAATTTATTTATTTATTTATTATTTAATTATTTTTTATAGTTATAATAATTTAATTATTAAGCAATAAAATGTTTTTATATTAAAATAATAAATAATTTTTTTTATAATAATAATATATAATAAAATAATATAGCTATATAATAAAATAGCTTAAGTAATTATAGTTTATTTATAATTGCTTTATTATATTATTTTTAAGTTTTTTATATAATTAAATAACGTATCCCACGGCCATATTTGCCACCCGGCCATATTTGCCATTTTTTTTCCTATACAAAAAACGTCCGTGCGCAACATTATAACTTGGCCAATACTAATGCTATAACAATATAAATAGTACCAATCGATTCCTAACTAAATATCGAGTTCAAATACGAATTTTTTATATTTATAGTATTTTTATTTGGTAGGTTATTAACGTAGTAAATAAACAAGGATTATTAAAAAAATCTTGGCAAAAAAGTCCGTGCGTCAATTTATAACTCTATTAATTTTAATAGTACAATAATAAAAATATAACCATTAAATTCCTAATACAATAAGGAATCTAGTAGTATTTTTTTTATTTTAATTACTTTAATATTAAACAGGTTATATAGTATTATAGTATTTGTACTATAATATAATCCCTGCTAAAAATCATATAATCCCTGCTTAGCGTATTGCTTAATAACTTGCTAAATAAAAATACTATAAATACAAAAAAATCATATTTAAACTTGCTATTTAGTTAGAAATCGACTGGTACTATTTATATTATTATAGCATTAGTATTGGCCAAGTTATAATGTTGCGCACGGACGTTTTTTGTATGGGAAAAAAAATGGCAAATATGGCCGTGGGATACGTTATAGTTATAACTATTTTAAATAAAATTTTACTTATAATAAATTTAGTTTTATTAAAATTATATATATATATATATATTTAAACTTTATATTTTATTATTATATTTTATATAAAAGCAAACTACTTATAATATTTAAATAAATTTTTATATAAAATGCGCTAATAATTAATTTAATAATTAAAATATATTATAAAAGCTAATTATTATTATATAAAAATAAAAGTTTAGTTTTTGTTAACATATTTTTTATTATATTATAAAAAAAACATACTTTTTTTAAGAACCAACTATTAAAAAGGTATGTACTGCTTGCGCAGGCTTGCTAAAAGCAAGCTAAAGATTAGCTAAAAGCCTAATAAGGCCTTATAGCTAAATATAATTAGCATACTAAATAAAAGTATTTTTTTATAGCTACTTTTTAAAATTTAGTATATTACCTTATAATATACTAAGCTTTAAACCTTATACTTTTTTATTTTTATATTTAATAATTATAATATAATATTTAAATAAAAAGTATTATTTATAAAATTTGCAACTATTAAGCAAATAATTATTAGTAAACTAAAACTTTGCTTAAATAAATTAAATATAAATAATAACTTAAATATTAAATAGCTTATAAGCTTAAAGCTTATAATATTTAATAAAAAAAACTTTAAATTATTAAAGCTAAATAATTTAAATAGTTAGTATAAAAGTTTATAAAAATAAAAAGGTTAAAGTTTATATTAAGTAAAACATAGTTGCTTAGCTAATTAAACTTTAAGCTAATTATAATTATATTTATAGCACTATAAAAGCAAATTTATAAAGTATAATAAACTATTAGCATAAATAGTAGCTATAATAGCTTAAGCTAGCTAATTATTATAATTATTAGTAAAAAAGCAAAAGCTAAAAGTAAAAAATAATGCTAAAGCACTTATATATAATTATAAGCAGCTTAAGCAAAATATTATTACTATAAAAATTAAAAATTAAATATTTATAATTAAAAAAAGTAATAAATAAAAGCTTAGCTAACTAAACTTTATTTAAATAATTTAAGCATTAACTAAAATAAAATAAAATTTATAAATTAACTAGCAAGCATATTAAAAAATATTAAATTATAAAAATTTAAAAAATAAAATAATACTTAAAAACTTTTAAAAGTTTGTTTAGCAAAAAAATATAAATTTTAAGCTATTTAAAAAAACTTTTAAAAAATAGTTATATAAACTATTTTAAAACAAAAATAAAACTTTAAAAATTTTTTTTTTTATAATAGCAAGTTTTAATATATAAGCTAAAAAGCTATTATTAATTTAAAAATAATTTATAATTAGCTTTTAATTACTAATATAAACTTTAGCTAAGCTTTAAGCAAGTTTTAATTAAATAAAAAATAATTTTTAAAAATATAGTTTTAATATTAAATAAATTTAAGCAGCAATAAAGTATTTAATAAAATGCTAATAAAAAAGCTAAAAATAGCAAAAAGTATATACTTTTTAATAGCTTATTAAAAAATAAGCAAAGTATAAATAACTTAAAAGTAAAAGTATAAAGCTTAGCTTAAAGCTATACTATAAATATAAAAAACTAGTATATAAATAATAACTAAAGCAAATTTTTATAAGCAAATAAAAAAACGCTTAAATATTATAATTATAGCAAGTTAAAGCATATAACTATAAATTATTAATTTAAACTATAAAGTAAATAGCTAGCAGCTAAATAATAATTAATAATATTAAAAAAACTAAAAAATAAAGTTTAAAATATAATTATTATTTAGTTTAACTTAAAAAAAA
>Ga0247782_1000714_pt1 | contig 9855 bp, 10 predicted proteins | sample UWRJL019104C5_FD_179928 | JGI IMG/M metagenome (GOLD analysis project Ga0247782, IMG submission 179928) | Plant litter microbial communities from Arlington Agricultural Research Station in Wisconsin, United States - UWRJ-L019-104C-5 | ecosystem: Environmental > Terrestrial > Plant litter >...
TTTTTAAATAAATATATATTTAAAAAAAAAAAAAAAAAAAAAAAAATTTATTATTTTTTTTTTTTTTTTTTTTTACTTAAAATAAATTAGTACGCTATACTATATAAAAACTATACTAAGCGCGCTTATATGCTATATAATACTTAATAAGCTATGCTAATAAAAATAATAATACTTATAAAAAACAAAAAATAAAATTTTAAAAATAAAATAAAAATTTACTTAAGTAAATATAAGTTAGCAAAATTTTATAGTATAGGCTAAAAGTGCTTTTAAATATGTATACATAAAATAGTATAAAACTTAAAAAAAAAAAAAAAAAAAAAAAAAAAAAAAAAAAAAAAAAAAAAAAAAAAAAAAAAAAAAAAAAAAAAAAAAAACAAAAATTACTTATATAAAAAAATTTTTATATAGCTTTATAAAATATATAAAGCTATACTTAAACTTTTTATTAACAAAAAGTTAATAATATAGCTAGCAATAATAAATACTTGCTTATAGTTATACTTTAAAAAGCACTATAAAATATACTATACTATGCTTTTTTATATACTAAATATAAAGTATTATTATTACTTATAGCTACTTATAAGCGCTATATTTAAAATCTTATATGCTTATTTACTTATATGTTCTATTTATTGTTTTTTTTATATTTATTTATAGCCTTACTACTAAAAATAGTAGCAAGGCTAAAAAGTGTGTTGCGGTAATATAGGTTTATAAAGAGCAGAAAAACATAGTTTCCCTTGCTCTTTATATATAAAAAGCATATTATGCACTATTATATAGAATACAACTTTTTTTAAAACATATCTAAATTTACTTTACATAATTGCATCTAGAGAGTGCACCTGGTCTACTTCTACTATTCTCTAATAAACAACGCTCTCTGCAAGATTATAATAATCCGGTCTTGGTAGTAGTCCAGGATAGACGTGTCCCATATCATAATCCTCAGCTCCGTTGCTAGCATAGGGAAACGGTAAAAGTCCCTCAACGATGTCATGGCACGCCGTGGCCAAGTACTATCCATTTCATCAATTTTAGTGTCACGATCTCAAAAGTACCTACCACACAGGTAAGACAGTCTGCGCGCAGAACGTACTTCTAAGCCGAAGTTACCAAGACCCATCCGTAAAACCTGACGTACTAGTAACACCAAGAGCTAAATATTCACCTAGGATAAAATGTAACAGAAAGAAACAACAAAAATGAAAAAAGATAAGCCAGTTAAGTAATAGACGTGCTAAAAGTAAAACAAATATATATATATATATTTTTGGAGAAAAAACGTAGTCTCGCGGAGAGTATTGTCGATTGGAGAATAGTGAAAGTGGAACAGGTGCGCTCTCTAGATGCGATTATGTGAAGTGAATTTAGATGTGCTATAGAAGAAGTTGTACTCTACATAATAGTGCGTGACATGCTCCCTGTAGACTTACATAACCGCGACATGTAGGAATCTATATTATTTGCAAAAAAAGAAATGCTAGATAAATAGAGTCATTATGCTAAACAGGCGAGGCCCAAGGTGCCTTCCGCTCAAAACAAGGGTTTGTAATGGAAACAACAAGGCAAAACAGACCTCATGCACAGAGTTGCAGTGGCCTCCCTTGATTACCTTGGTACCTACCCACCTACTTCCACTCAAGGTAAACCTACATACATATGTACTTCTATGGGTCTTTCTACAACATTTCGAGTGAGTAGTAATACCTGCTTACATGCAGGTATTTGCTACGTCGCTACCTACGTTTGCATAAAACGATGTGAAAGGAAGGTACACGCTGAATCCTTTTCTACGATAATACCTTAGTACCTGGATGTTTCTTTGTGGTGGCCGACCTTTACACTTTTGAGGTTCTGTCACTCGCTAATTAACCACCATGGATATTATTACGGGACTCCCCCCAGAGATTCTAGATATGGTGGTGGACTATCTTATCCCGCATCATTGGAATGAACGTAAAAACGACTATGACTTTCTTAGACTGAGGCTCGTTTGTAGTAAGAATGTTTCTTACCTAAGGAACAATAGCGTTGCAACAAGAAGTCAATTCTAACTTCTGTTTCTCCTTCTAGGGACCCTTGATACCCATATTTCGTTCTACGCGCTCAAAAAGGTGAAGCATACAGCGGCCAAAAGGGTATGCGTGAGACTGGAAACAGCCCTGGACAAACATAACGGGGACAACCTAGTCATGAAATGGCTTCTCATGGCGAAGCTTAGAGCCAGCCGCAGCAGCGAGAAGGGACTTGGAGCCATTGTTTGGAACACTTTACTGTCAATTGCAACTTAGAAGCGTTACAATTCCGAGCAGGTTGATGAAGAGGAGCTGCTGCAGAGTGCATGCTGCTTGTTTCACAAGATGTGGAGCGCAAAGAAGCTACTCCTACAACTTCAAACACCAGATACTGCGGCGAATGCTATGTCTTCCCCTTTATCCCCGTTCGAGTTTGCAAAATCGGAGAACGAAGCGGAGGAGACGCGTATGCACCGTAAAAAGGCATTAAACTATATGCGGTGCTATCCCAGTCTCCAGTTGGCAGCTTACATGGGGGATATTACGGTGGTACGGACATTGTTGGAGGATGGCGTTGATGCAAATATTAACGATCGCTGCTTTGGCTATCCATTGAAAGCTGCTGTCCTCGGCCACCGTCACAGTATCGTGCGGGCCTTGGTCCAGCGCATGGATCATCGGGGCGGCTTGGCATATTGCCTATCGTTACAGGCGGCTTGTCATCGAGGAGACACCGAATCGATGCAGATCATCTTGGATAGGCTTGGGAATGGCTTGATTTGCGGCATGCACAACAAGACTCTCGACCAAGACTACCATCTTACCCACTTGTTGGTAATTGCATCAGGCAAGGGACACATACAGGCAGCTCGTCTCCTTTTAGAACGATACAAGGCCGACATCAATATTCGCGATTATACCGGCAAGGCCCCCCTAATTACGGCCGTCCGAGAAAACCAACCCCAAATGTTCAGGCTTCTCTTTGAATGGCCCGGTGTACAGCTAAACGTGCGCGATCGAGACAGTGGCACCCCTTTAATCTGTGCTGTAGAGTTAGGACAGGTCGATACAGTACGTCTCTTGCTGTCACGGCCGGAGGCCGACCCAAATGCAACACCTGAAGGTCCCTACGATGTCCTCGGAATTGCCGTCCGACATCAGAATTACGAAATAGTTCGTCTGCTTCTTCAGCGGCGCGACCTGCGGCCTCGATTTAGAGAGGGCTGGACCTGTCCGATGAGAATAGCACTTGAGGGCAGATCCCTGGCGATCCTAGATATGATTCTGAACTCGTGTCATGTCAGATTCGGCCATTACAGAACCGATATGGCCTTGTTGTTCACAGCCATAGCCAAACCAGTGTTGAATTGCGCTGAGTGGGTGCGCCTGCTCTTAAGACAGCGCGGTGTTAATCCAAATCAGCGAGACGAACTCGGCAGGACACCACTCTTCTTTGTAATCACCGAATATTACGAACACGATAAAATTATTCGCATTTTATTGGACCATAGAGACGTTGACCCGAACCTCGAGAGCTACTAGTGCCCTTACGTGGAGGCTGGTGGAACGCCTCTTACCCCCTTGGAAGCCGCCGTCATGCTACGACGCAGATACGCGGTCTCCTTACTTCTTAAGCGGCATGATACCGATCCGAACAAATCAAGCTCCGGGTATCCGCCTCTCACTATGGCAACAAGAAGCCGAAATGAAGCTATTATAAGAGCCCTCTTATCAAGGCCAGACATTAATCCCAATTACTTGGATAGGAGGGGCCATACACCATTGTGGATTGCGGCGAGTAAGGGTTACGATGAGGAGGTGCGGCTTCTCCTGCAAAATGAAAAGACGGACACAGCAATGACCAATTCCACCGGTGTCACACCGCTAAACATAGCCTTAATGAATGGACATCACGCAGTGGCCGAGCTACTGCGTCCGGCATCTCCATTACCGCAGTAGATTTGAAATAGGGGGGTGGAAATACCGCGCTGATGCTATCTTAGGAGAGTGGGAGATGCAGTGGTGATTCTCCTCCGCTGGGGAAACTAAGATCCCTAAGCAATAATATCTGATTATATTAGAAGTTTGCGTATAATGTCGTGAGCTCGCCGCCGGCACTAAGACAGGATTCGCCAGCAGCAGCATTGCACCAAGTTAGGGAGGTATTATTCGTACTATAGACTGTCAACAGAGCACTATTTTATAGTTCCCTTTTTTACCAGGAATACTTGTAAAGGCTGTAATAAATTACTGCTGAGTCAGTAGCCAGACTTTGTTTGCGGCCTGTGAGATGCTTCCATAAAATTAGATGAGAGTATCTAAGGCTATGTGGCAACTCAAGTGAATTAGAGTGGCTTGCAATATATTACTGATGGCACAAGTAGAGAATAATATTAGTGTAAATAAGAATTGTGAGTCTATCCTTTCAATTCAAGCTAGTGGGTGACATAAACTCCGTCCCATAGGCACCGTACATTCAGCCGAGCTGTTGTGTCTGCGTATCAATGGTGGGAGCCTCCGACTAGATACATGCCGTGTCCATACCCATGCCCATTTGACTTCGCCCGGCCAATACTCATTAATAAGCGGTATCCGAGCGTACATAGGTAGACAGTTGCTTAGAGCTTGGCAACAGCAGGTCCAGGCATGACGTAGGCGCCCTTGCCGCCCCAGAAGTTGAAGGTCAGGCCCGGGTCAGTCTTGGAATAGATGCCGGGGATCTTGGAGACCGGGGAAGGCTTGGCGGTTCCGGAGCCTCCGGTAATGCGGATTTGGGCGCATTCCATGTCTATTTGCGACGGTTGGTGGTTAGTATTGCAACATGGAGAAAGGGGGGAGCGAGGAAAGGGAGAGGAGAGCTTACAGAGCTAGATGATTTTGTTATATGTGTTAGCAGGTAGTTGGGTAGTTAACTTTGTAATACTGGGGGGGTACGCGTCAAGCGTGGAGAAGGGAGGGGGTAGAAGCGGTTATCTCACCTGTGGCTTTCCGACATCTAGAGGAAAAGAAAACTTGATTAGTACAGGCTACGGTTTGTGTGGTTGGGGAGTTGACATGGTGGGCGGATGAGATAACTTACGGTTTTCGTGGATGCCAATGTGCTCGCCTCGAAGGAGGTACTCGCCGTCCTCCAGGGTGCTCGGGAGGTTGAACTCCATGGTGGTCTTGCCGTAGGTCGGCCAGCCGCCGGTGCTGGTCGGGCTTCCGGTTGGGCCGGACTCCCAACTGTTGAAGTATAGGTAAGTAGAAATTAACGAAAGGATCTTTCATAATAGCTCAAGGGCGTAGGGCGAATGGATAATTAGGTAGTGATGTGGAAAAATTCTCGAATAAAGAAGGAACTTACACCTTGAACCAGTCTCCGGATCCGTCATAGTCGCTCACGTTACCAGGGGCCTTCGACAAATAAAAGAAACCCGGGCCCGGGTGCTCGATGAACTCGTTATTGAAGAGTTTCAGACCGACCTTGTCGCCGGCCTTGACGTCGTAGGTCTTGGTTCCGGCGCTGGTGGCGCCCTTGTTGCAGCGGAGATCGGGTCTGTAATTATTATTAATGTTGTCAGTTCACTTTTTTTTTATCGTGGATTATAGTAATAAAAGGTAGTGAGGGAGCGCCGTACGAGTCGATGATCTCCATGAAAGATGGCATGTAGGTGTTGCTGTTTCGGCGAACATAGGTGTATTCTCCGCCAATTTGCTTGCCGTTGTGCATGACTATATCCTCTAGATTAACTGGTGTTTTTTATATGAAGAAATACAAAGAACCTACGGATGTTCAGAATGTAGTGGGAGCTTGCCAGAGGCGCCGAAATCAGGGCCAGGGCGGCCGCGAAATTGAAAGACTTTACCATGGTGGGCTAGGTTAGTGAATTAACAGTCCGAAGTTGAAGATCAGAAGTCCGTCGATTACTTTTCAGACCTAGGGCTACAGGTTCCACATGGGATCAAAGAAATAGTTTGTATTTATAAATATCGAACTCGGCTGCCCGCCCCAGGCATGTTTTCTAACGCGTGACATTTTTTACTTTGTGTTCCCTCACGACTGGATTGGCGAACTCTGCCGTGGTTGGTGTTGGCTTTCTGGCCAAGAACTGTAACCATGTAGATCCCCACCATCCAGGCCGTCTCTAATATCGGCGCTCATAACAAGTGGTCTTGGACTTGTCATATTCGGATATTTTTCTTTTCGCGGTCGGCTCTTGGTAAATTGTGTTGAACTTGGTCCGGTGGCTTACACGTGTTAGTTTATGAGCATGATCTAGCGTTGCCCTATATATAGGTATATCTGCTAAGCATTGCCAAGAGCATGCTAAGTTGTTTGTCTGGATCAGGAAAACCTGGGGAAAACTGCCGAGTCGCCTTGGCGTTATCTTTATCCAGAGTGGACCCAATAGGAACAGAACCTTGGGAGATGATGGACGATGACCAAGTCTGGAATAGGAATACACGGATTAAGACTTTAGAGATTGTTCGAGAGTGTGAGAGGTGGATGAATCTCGTGGACAATATACAAAAACCACGGCAGACTATAGTTAATAATACTCACATCGTTAATGCACCAATTAGATCTCGACTCGCTTAGCCTTCATGTGCAAGCGATGAACGACCTTGGTAGTCATGATGCCTCTTCGGTAACCTCCGTAAGCGAAGGGAGCCCATCTACCGAGCATTTGACATGCTTCTTTCAGCCTCCTCCACAGGACCGTCGCCAACGTTGGGTTCCCCTGGGAAGGTCAAGAACTCTCACAACCCTTACCCCTATTGAATCGCTTCGAATCTTCTTAGGGCCTCGGCCTCCTATTCCTCGTGATATAATCTATGTATCTGTTCCCATCTTCACATTTAAATCTCTTTATCCTATCCGAGTCAAGACCGGCCACCGGGTGTTAGCCACAGAGGATCTGTCTGGTCTCCCTGCTGGAGTCGGTCACTAGTTGACGTTGGGGACTGCGCAAGTCACTATATGCATTAAACGCGGCGTCGATTTCTTCAGAAGACTTAACGGTGCCTAATAGTTTTCCGAGTATTTGTCACGTAGAATATATATCGTTAATTCCACGCGGGATTAGCGACGTCATTTTTTCCGTGACAGTATTACTGCGTCTTCCATGGCCGACGCGGCGCCCGACCCTTGCCATGCTGTCGTGGCATGGGCCGCATCGCCAATGATGCAAACACGGACGGATACGGAGGTGTAGGTAGGGGTGACCCTATGTTCCCACTGCGACTAATATTTACGAGAAGGCTAGTCAAGCATTAACTATGAAGGTCACTAGTTAGTGGTGCAGATGGAATGTGCACCGCCGCGAGCAAGTCATGGAAAGGCCCCTCCGTCAATCATCCCTCGCGTACGTGGGCTGTCCACCGAAGCTCTCGAATCGTCTTGAGAAACGCCCGTGTCAGCGGCCGCTTTCAGTATTCTGGCGTATATTTTTCTATAGCCGAGATAACGCAAATGCACTTTGTTCTCGTCATCGAGAGCGTCGTGCATAATCAATGCCCCGTCATTCACCTAGCCATATTGCCTATCTAACTCAAAGTGTTCTTTGCCGAGGATGCTTGCAGCCCTCCCGAACGGTACGACAATCTGCAGTTCCAGAATTCCGCCGGGACTGCCTTATGTTCATCAATTGCCTTATTTCCTGAGAGCGGCTGTAGTACGTAACTTCTTGTCGCGGAAAAACGACGTCACTGATCCCGCGTAGGAATTAACGATATATATTCCACGTGACAGTTCTCGCGTATGGTGCTTAAGCTCCTGTCAACTCCGATAATGGCGTCGAAGATGATCGTAGTTCCGTCCGAGAAACTTGCCTCACAGCGAGGCGGGTCGCGTTTCCGTCTCTCTCGATGATTTTGACGAGCTTCTTGACGATTTGAAATGATTCCCGAGGCAAAGGAGCAAGAAGTTCTCTCAAGAGCGAAGCACGATGGAATACCATAGTTGGATTTGCTCCTCTAAGGTCGAATACCAGTTCTCCACTTGAAGGACCAGCGCCATAAGTTCCTGAATCAGCAAGTCTAGTCTCTTACATGTATCTGGTAGGTAAGTTATGTCACGTCAGAGGCGCGCTCACCACCACGATCCTGGTTGAGTTCATCATGACCCCGCCCGCCTTTCGTAGCGTTTCAGCTGTCACGGAAAAACGACGTCGCTAATCTCATGTAGGAATTAATGATACATTTACTGACAACGCTAATTGCTGGGGCCGGCACGACTGCAATCACGATGTGCAAAATCTTGTATCATGTGTTTAAGAATCTAGGGATTCGTAACAGGCTTGAAGCGAGATTCTTAAAGCTGGGGCTAAGCAGCCGACTCCTTACCGCTCAGCACTTTATCTGTTGTCTAAAGCCCCGTGTGTACAGAATAGTTAACTGTATGTTTGATGGGATTGTTGAAAAAGTGTGATCGGTGATGCCAAGCACAGTACTCTTTTTATTGCAAATTGTAAGATTACCCCCCCCTCAAGGGCCAGGACCTCGCGGGCCACCAATTTTGGTGGGAGCGCCATTGTTACGAACCAACGTGCGGAGACCCGTTGGGAGGCCTAAAAACGTGATTAAAACAAGCCTAGTGAGGGGTAATGACAGCTGGACTAGGAGACATGCTATAGCTGGAGGGAAATGTTATGTAATTGTAGCTTAGTAAGACAAGATTAATAGATTATTTATAGTAATTTATATTTTTAAGATTATAAAATTACTATTATAAACTAAAAAACTATGCTTATAAGAGCGCTAAAAAATATTTATTATAAAAATAAATTAAATATTTTTTTTTTTATATATTTAGCTAGCTATAGTTATTTTTTTTATTTTTAATAATTAATTTAAGTATATATTTAGCATATAACTAAAACTATTAAGTATATAAAAAAAACTTTTTAATAATTAATTAAAACATAAGCTTTTTTATTTGTTTACTTTTAATAATAGCAAACTATAGCTATTTAAACTGTTTTAAATAGTAAAAATTATTATATTTTAATTACTTGTTTATTAGCAAATAAAACAAACTTATATTTAAAAGACTACGTAAATTAAAACTAAAAATTAAGCTTAAACTAAAACTTATTTACAAACTAATTTTTAAACTTATTTTTAAATCTGTTAAGCAAAAATTAGTTATTAATTTAACTAACTTAAGCACTAAAGCAAAAAGCTTAAATTTAAAAAATAAAAAATTAATTTAAAAGCTATTAATAAAAATTTAAGCTAGTATATAAGCAAAAGTATAAGCAAAAAAAAAAAAAAAAAAAATAATAAAAGTAATAATTTATTTTAACAAAAAAAACAAATTAAAAAAATAATAGTAGTAGTAGCTTAACTTATTATTAAATTAACTTATTTAATAGCAACTTAATAAGCTTAAACAAAACTTTTTAAATAATAATAAAATAAAAAATTTTAACTTATTTTTAAGTAGTAAGTAATTAGTATATTTAAAAATATAATAAACTAATTTAAAAATAAAATTAAAAGTGCTAACTAAATAAAAGCTTTTAAAACAGCATAACTTTTTAAGTATAATAAAACTACTAACTTAACTTTTTATTTTATTTTAATTAAAATATATTTAAAAATAATAATAAAAATAAACTAAAAAAAGTTATAAAAAGTATAAGCTATAAAAAACTTTTTAAATAAAAAAGCTTTTAAATAGTTTAAAACTTATTAAAAAAATTAAGCTAAAAAAAATTTAAAAAAAAAATGCAAAAATTATTTAATAACTATAAAAACTTTTAAAAAGAGTTAGTTATAATATTTAAAAATTTTTATAAAAAAAAAAAAGCTAAATAAAAAATTTAAAACTTTAATAAAACAA
>Ga0247782_1000715_pt1 | contig 9840 bp, 1 predicted proteins | sample UWRJL019104C5_FD_179928 | JGI IMG/M metagenome (GOLD analysis project Ga0247782, IMG submission 179928) | Plant litter microbial communities from Arlington Agricultural Research Station in Wisconsin, United States - UWRJ-L019-104C-5 | ecosystem: Environmental > Terrestrial > Plant litter >...
TTTTACTATTACTGTTTGCTTGCTAACTTTTTATTATGCCAGTTTTTTTTTAATTTTTTACTAATATAATTATTTATTTATTAAGTAAACAATATTTTTTTAATAAGTAACTATAGCCTTTTTTTATTATAATATTACTAAATTATTTTATTTAAAGTATAACTTTTTAGTTTTTTTTTAATATTTATTTACTAACTTTTTTAAGTTAATTAAATATTTTATTTGCTACTTATTTTATTTTATTAAGTACTTTTATTTTTTTTAATTATTTTTATATTATATAATATTTTTAATAGCTTATTTATTTTATATTTTTTTTAAATTTAATAATTTTGCTTGCTTGCTAATTTTTTTATAATTATTTTATAGCTTTAATAATAATATTAAAAATATTTTATATATTTTTATATATTTTTTTAATAACTAAATATAATATATTTATAATTTAATTTTTTTAAAACTTTTGTTTTAATATAAGTAAGTGCTAGCTTTTTTTTATAAATAAAATAAAAATATATAGTTAATAGCTTTATAATATTTTTAATATTATATTATTTAAATATATAATATTTATTATAATACTTTTATATAGTTTTTACTACTTTTTTAATATTTATGTAATGCTTTTTATATTATATTTATTTTTTATAGCTACTTTTTTACTTTTTAAACTTTAAACTAAAGCTATTTTAATATATACTTAATAATTTTTAAATAATAGTTATATAAAACTTTAAATAATAAGTAATTTATAATTATATATTAATTATTATTATATATAAACTTAGCTTCTAATAATATTTTTGCTTATTTTGCTAGCTTATTAATAGCATATATTTATAAATACTTTTTTAATATTTAATATATTTTTTTTATTTAACTATTAACTTATAAATATTATATAGTTAATAATTTTTTATAAATTTTTTACTTATTATAAAATTTTTTTAAAACTTGCTAGTAATAAGCTTATTTTTATTGCTTACTATACTTTTTAATAATTTAAATTAATATTTTATTATTTTATAAAATATAGTTATAAGTTTAGCTATATTTAGCGTTTTTATTATAAATATAAATAAAGCTATTTTTATAAAGCAATTAATAATTATTAAAATTATATTATATATTAAGCTATTAGCTTTAGCATAAAATAAAAACTTTATAATAAAGTTTAAGCTAATTTTTTGCTATAATTAATTTAGCAATAAAAATATTTATAGTTTTTTAAATAACTTATATTTTAGCTATTTAGTTTTTTTATACTTTATATATATAATAATATATTTATAAACGTTTTAATTTAATTTTTTTTAATAAATTTCTTTTTATAAAAGTTTAGTTATTTTATTACTTTTTATATAGCTAGCTTTTAAGTTATTATAATATTAATATATTAGCTATTTAATTAGTAATGCTTAAACTAAAATAATTAGTTTTTTAAAATAGTATAATACATTTTATATATTTTAGCTTATTAGTATATAATTTTTATTAATTTAATAAGTATTAAGTTTTTAATTTATAATTTTTTAATTATTTTATAAAATTGCTTTAATATATTTAATTTAAATACTATTTTATTTTAAGCTAACTTTTTTGCTATAAAATATAACATATATTAATTATAAATAATAGTTTTAATGCTTTTTTTATTTTTTTAAAGCGCGTTTTTTAACTTTTTAATAGTTTATTTTGCTAACTAAGTTATTACTATAATTTATACTATATATAGTTAATAAATTAAGTATATATATTAATATTTTTTATTTTTATTTTTTTTAAAAAGTTTTTTATAATTATATAGCAAAAGTTTAAAATTAAATTAGTATATAGTTTTATTATTTATTTTTTTAAGTATAGTTTTAATAATATTATTTAAATAGTTTAAATATTTTATACTAATATTTTTTAGTTTTTATTTTTTAGTTTTTATTATTATACTATAATAATTTAAACTTTTTTTAACAGTTTATTAAATAGCTAAAGTCTTTTATAAAATATAAAAACTATATTTTTATACTTTATTTTTTTTGCTATATAATTAAGCTTTTATAATAGTTTATTTACTAAATTTAAAATGCTTAAATAATATTTAATATTAAAATTAAATTAAGCTAGTTTATATATTTAGCATGCTAACCTTTTTTAAAAAATTATATGCTAATAAGTTAATAATCTTTTATAATGCTATATAATTTATTTAAATTATAAAAAGCTTATTTATATTTTTAAAATATTAATACTAATACTTATAGCTTTTAACTATTATTAAAAGTTTTTATTAGCTAATAGCTTAATATATTTTTATATTTATTAGTTTATATAATTAATATATTATTAACTCCTACTTATTTTTATATAATTAAAATAAAATAATTAAAATAGTTTTTATTAATATATTTATTTTTATTTTAATTAAAAGTTTGTTAAGATCTAAATTATACTACTGCGCTAAAAGGCATAAGAGTTAGCAAGGTTGCTAACTTTGCGGACAATTGCATACTTGTAGGTATGCACCTTAACAAGTGCCCTTTTACTTTAGAAGAAGCGTTGCGTTCTGCAACATATAACGTGCTACACATACGTCTTATTCTAGGTTTGTCTCCTTTACTAAGGTATAGTATTCTGATACTCTTGCCTAAAATCGAACTTGGGTCCTTTAGATATAGACCAGCGGTAAGCATGCCCCCTAGCGTGCATACGCAGCTATTTTAGTATGCAGACTATACCTGCAACTGTTGGCTATCGGTCTCTACTCAACTAATTAGGACAGGCGCACATATATGCATACGCATATACTTATGGTAATAAGAAAGCAACTAGTTCGACTTTAGTAGTGGGCACTACTTGTTAGGATCCAAATTATACTACTGCGCCAAAAGGCATAAGAGTTAGCAAGGTTGCTAACTCTATAGATAATTATATACTTGTAGGTATGCACCCTAACAAAGTTTATTATTTTAGTATTAAAAAATAGTTACTAATATAAATGCTTTTTAAAAGCTTTTAAAAGTTTATTTTGCTTTTTTAGTTTATTTAAATAAATAGCTATGCTTATTTTATTTTTTTAGCAATATTATAATTAGCATAATAATTTTAAAATATTTAGCAATAAACTTTTTATAAAAGTTTATAAATTTAAAAATACTTAAATATTATATACTAATTTAAAAAACTTTTATTTTTAAATTATAATAACATTTTATAAATTTATTTTAATGCTTTTAATAGTAATAATAAACTTTAAAATTTTTATTTTTATTTTAAAAAACTTATATTTTAATAGTTTAACAAATAAGTTATATTATTTTAAGCGCTTATAAACTAATTAAAAATATTTATAATATTATTTTTTATTATTTAAAAATATAATAATATTATTTAAATAAACTATATAAATATAATTTATTAGCTTTACTAATGTTTTATATATATAGCTTTAAAATAAAGCTAGCTTATTAATTAGTTTAAAAAGTATAATAATATATTTAAAGTGCTTATATTATATTTAAAAGGCAGTTTTTTATTAATTGCTAGCTTTAATATATATTTTATAGTATGCATTTTTTAAATTTAACTTAAAAAATATTTTAGTAAACTTTAAGCAATTTATAACTTTTAATATAAGCAGCAAAAAAATTTATTTTTTATTATAATTTTATTTAGTTTTTAATAGTTAATATAAAGTTTTATTATATTATTTTTTTTAGCTATAAATAAAATTAATATGCTTATATTAGCTTATAATTAATAAATTTTGCTTTTTTATAAAAATTTTTTAAAAACTTTTTAAAAAATTTTTTTTAAGCTTTTAAAGTTAAATAAATTAGCTTAAATAATATTTTAGCTTTTTTAATTAAATTAATTAAATGCTTTACTTTTTTTAGTATAAAATTTTTTTTTTTACTTTTTTAAAGTATAATTAATAAAAACTTTTTAAATATGCTAATAAGTTAATAGTAATATTTATAAGCTTATTACTATTAATTTTTTTTAAAAAAAAGCTTTTTTTTTATTTTTATATTAATAAAGTTTATAATATATACTTATTTGTTACTAACTATTTTGCTTATAAAGTTTTTAAAGTTAACTTTTTTAATATTATTAAAATATTATGCTATAAAAGTTATATTTAAAATAATATTTAAACAGCTTATACTTAGCTTTAATAATAATAACTTAAAAATATTAAGCTTTTTTTTATAATATAAAATATTTAAATAAAAACTTTTATTTAACTTTTTATATTAATTATTTAAAAAGTAGCTTTATATACTTTATAATATTATAGCATTTTTTTACTTAGCTTTATAAGCTTTAAAATAAAAATTATTACTTTTTATAAATATTTTTTAAATAAATTTTTATAAACTATATTAACTTGCGCTTTTATATTTATATTTATAATAATAATTTTTTTTTAGCGTTTAGTATTTATTAAAATTATAGCTACTTTTTTAAAAAGTTATTTTAAACTAAATATTTTATAAGTTTTTATTAAAATAAATTAAATATATTATTTTATTTTAGCTTAGCTTTTACTTTTTTTTTTTTTTTTTTTTTTTTTTTTTTTTTTTTTTTTTTTTTTTAATTTTAAAATAAACTAAATAATAATTATATTTTAAACTTTATTTTTTAGCTTTTTTAATATTTCTAATTATTATTTAGCTGCTAGCTATTTGCTTTATAGTTTAAACTAATAATTTATAGCTATATATTTTAGTTTATTATAATTATAGCATTTAAGCATTTTTTTGCTTACTTATAATAACTTGCTTTAGTTATTATTTATATACTAGTTTTTTATATTTATAATATAGCTTTAAGCTAAACTTTATATTTTTACTTTTAAATTATTTATATTTTGCTTATTTTTTAATAAACTATTAAAAAGTATATATTTTTTATTATTTTTAAGTTTTTGATTAATATTTTATTTAATATTTTATTACAACTTAGCTTTATTTAATATTAAAACTATATTTTTAAAAATTATTTTTTATTTAATTAAAACTTATTTAAAGCTTAGCTAAAATTTATATTAATAATTAAAAGTTAATTATAAATTATTTTTAAACTAATAATAACTTTTTAGCTTATATATTAAAGCTTATTATTATAAAATTTTTTTTTTTAAGTTTTATTTTTGCTTTAAAAAAGTTTATATAATTATTTTTTAAAAGTTTTTTTAAACAGCTTAAAATTTATATTTTTTTACTAAACAAACTTTTAAAAATTTTTAAATATTATTTTATTTCTTAAGTTTTTATAATTTAATATTTTATAATATACTTACTAATTAATATATAAATTTTATTTCATTTAAGTTAATGCTTAAATTATTTAAATAAAATTTAGTTAGCTAAGCTTTTGTTTATTACTTTTTTTAATTATAAATATTTAATTTTTAATTTTTATAGCAATAATATTTTATTTAAGCTGCTTATAATTATATATAAATGTTTTAATATTATTTTTTACTTTTAGCTTTTGCTTTTTTGCTAGCAGTTATAATAATTAGCTAATTTAAGCTATTATAGCTATTATTTATATTAGCACTTTATTATTGTTTATAAATCTATTTTTATAGTGCTATAAATATAATTATAATTAAGAATTTATAGGGGGGCACCCACCAGCTAAGCGCACCTGCTAAAAGTATTTTTAGCCGGCGCCAGCCAACGCCTGCCCCGCAAAGTGCGAAGCCAACTAGCCCCCCTCGCACCCTTACTTTTTGCAAGGCCTGCCCTAAGGCCTTACGCCCTTACTTTTATAAGATAGGTGGCCATAAAGAAAAGGTCTTAATTAAAAGGAGAGTGTATAGCCTTTAAAGCCTTGTAAAAGGGCAAAAAATAGCTATAAATTAGACCACTACACCCTACTTTACTTAAGTAATATAAAACTATTAAAAACGGCTTTTTACTATAGTAAATAAGTGTACAAATCTATATATGTGTGTATATAACTTTAAGTAGGCTGTTAAAAAAGTTGCTAGCAAAAATAACAATTTAATGTACAGTGCTAATAATTTTGGTAGGCTAAAGATCAGACATGTTTTTTGTCTGCTAGGTTTTAGCAGGCGAAAGTGGATTATAGGTGCCCCCCTAGTGATTTTATAAGTGTCCCCCTATAAATTCTTTTATAATTAGCTTAATATTTAGTTAGCTAAATAATTATATTTTAGTTAATATAAACTTTAACTTTTTTATTTTTGCAAACTTTTATACTAGCTATTTAAATTATTTAGCTTTAATAATTTAAAAAATTTTTTATTAAATATTATAAGCTTTAAGCTTATAAGCTATTTAATATTTAACTTATTATTTATATTTAACTTATTTAAGCAAAGTTTTAGTTTAGCAATAACTATTTACTTAATAGTTATAAATTTTATAAGTAGTATTTTTTATTCACACATTATATTATAATTATTAAATATAAAAATAAAAAAGTATAAGGTTTAAAGCTTAGTACGTTATAAAATAATATGCTAGATTTTAAAAAATAGCTATAAAAAATTACTTTTATTTAGTGTGCTAATTATATATAGCTGTAAGGCCTTATTAGGCCTTTAGCTAATCTTTAAGAAGTAGTTGCCGCAGTACGTACTAAGGTACGCACTTTATAGGTGCGTGTTGCAAGTACGTACCTAGTGGCGGCTTCTTTATTATAAAAAAAAAGTGTTAAATATAGCCGGGTATTAAATATAGCTGTAGGATATGTTATATACTTTTTAAAATAAATAACTAGTTAACAATTTATAATTATTAAGCAAATAATTACTATTAAACTATAACTTTGCTTAAATAAATTAAATATAAATAATAACTTAAATATTAAATAGTATATAAGCTTAAAGCTTATAATATTTAATAAAAAAAGCTTTAAATTATTAAAGCTAAATAATTTAAGTAGCTAATATAAAAGTTAATAAAAATAAAAATGTTAAAGTTTATATTAGCTAAAGTATAGTTGCTTAGCTAACTAAATGCTAGGCTAATTATAATTATATTTATAGCACTATAAAAGCAAATTTATAAAATATAATAAACTATTAATATAAGCAGTAGCTATAATAGCTTAAACCAACTAATTATTATAATTATTAACAAATAAGCAAAAGTTAAAAATAAAAAATAATGCTAAAGCACTTATATATAATTATAAATAGTTTAAGCAAAATATTATTGCTATAAAAATTAAATATAAAATATTTGCAATTAAAAAAAGTAATAAATAAAAGCTTAGCTAATTACACTTTATGTAAATAATTTAAGCATTAACTTAAATAAAATAAAATTTATAAACTAACTAGCAAGTAGTATATTATAAAATATTAAATTATAAAAATTTAAAAAATAAAATAATACTTAAAAACTTTTAAAAGTTTGTTTAATAAAAAAACGTAAATTTTAAGCTATTTAAAAAAACTTTTAAAAAATAATTATATAAACTTTTTTAAAACAAAAATAAAACTTTAAAAAAAAAATTTTTTAATAGCAAGTTTTAATATATAAGCTAAAAAAACTATTACAAGTTTAAAAATAATTTATAATTAGCTTTTAATTATTAATATAAACTTTAGCTAAGCTTTAAGCAAGTTTTAATTAAATAAAAAATAACTTTTAAAAATATAGTTTTAATATTAAATAAAGCTAAGTAATAATAAAGTATTTAATAAAATATTAATAAAAAAGCTAAAAATAGCAAAAAAAAATATTTTTTAATAGCTTATTAAAAAATAAACAAAGTATAAATAATTTAAAAGTAAAAGTATAAAGCTTAGCTTAAAGCTATACTATAAATATAAAAAATTAGCATATAAATAATAATTAAAGCAAGTTATTATAAGCAAGTAAAAATGTTAAAAACGCCTCTGCGTTTCTACTAACTGCATTTTCTACCCTTTAGCCGCCAACACCTCACTGGCCATACCCTTACATAAGCCACTCACTCGTTGCCATATGCATCCGCCTCATGCCTCCTCGAGCCACCATGGCGGTGCCATGCCTCCTTGAGCCACCATGACGATACCATGCCTCCATGAGCCACTATAGAGGTGCTATGGCGCCATAGCTATTTATAAGGCCTCGTATCCACTGCCAGGCCCCTGCAGGCACTATAGTGGAGCCACTGCATGCCCTATAACCTATGTGGTAACCATTGCGAGACCTATTACAATTATAGCACTAGTTATGGCACTAATTAGGCTCTTATGCACACTAATGTAAGGTAAGCTAGGCTAGCACGTAGGGCAACCCCACTTACATGTAGGGTAGCTCTACCCACTATGTAGGGTAGCTTTACTTACACTTTTTTTTGCTAATCTTAAGCCTTTACGAGTTGGCCGCGCTTTAGCCCTGCTTTAGCTTTTAAACTTATAAGCGCTTATTTTTTAGGCTTTACTATTTGCAGCGCTCTTAGTAGCCTTTAGGCATTTAAGACCTGCTATATTATAATAAACTTAGTAAATATATTTATTATAACCTATTATAAATTTTTTTATTAGTTAAAAAAAGCCTAACCTTTTGTTATACTAATAATTATGTATAGCAGTTTAATTGCTAAATATACTTTATAATTTTAAGCATATATATAAAAGCACTTGTTTATCTACCTTTATTAAATTTTTTAAATAGTTAATAGCAATTACTTTTTTATTATACTTATATACTATGCTTATAGCTTACTATTAGTTAACTTTTTAGCTTTATTATTATAGCTTTAAGCTTTTATTATATTACTTATAGCTTACTGCTATATTAGCTGCTTTATAAGCTTTTTACGCTTTATACTTTTTATATTAAGCTTGCAAGCTTTTATTAGCACTTTGCTACCTATTTGCTATTTAATAGGTTTAGCGCTTGCTAGCTTACTTTATTTTTTTTTTTTTGCATACCAGCTTACTTAGCCTGCTCTTTAAGCATACTAAGTTGCCTTCTTTGCTTACTAAGCATACACTTTTATTTATAATGCCTTATAAAGATCTATGGCCCTTATATTTTACTATATTCTTTAATTTAAGCTTTATACCTAGTAAGCCTTTGCTAGCTTATACTTTTACTAAGCACTAAGTACTATCTTTAGCTATACCTAGCTATATGCCCTGTAGTTAGGCCTACTTTTAACAATATTTTTTATATAAAATAATTTTTTGTTTTATAATCTAGTTTTTTTTATATAGCAATATTAATTAAGTTAATTATTTAGTATATAAAAAATTGCAACTTTTTTTTTAATAAAGCTAAACAATATATAATAGCTATTATACTGCATATAATTTATTATAAACTTTTAATAATTTATATTAGCAAGCTATTTTAATATTATATAATTAACTATTTAATAAATATTAACTAAAATATAATGTTTTATATATTATTAAAAGTAATAAATTGCTAAAGTAAAAGTAAGATATTTAATAAGCTTTTAATTATAAAAGTAATTAAATAAAAATTTACTATATAATAATATATTTTAAGTTATATAACACTAATTTTGCTTTTTAAAAACTTTTTTATATATTAGCTTTTATTATTAATATATTAAACATATTAAAAAATATAAGTAAAAAATCATTTTTTAATATATATATAATATATGCTTATATTAAATATTTAATTTTTTTTTATATAACTGTTTTAAAAAGCTAAAACAACTAACATTAAAAAGCTAAAGCTTATTTAATAAATATGCTAGCATATAAAGCATAATAATATTATTATTTTTATAATACTTTTTAAAATTATATAAATAGTAGCTTTTATAGCTATTAAAAATTAAAAGTTAGTATATACTTTTTATATAATTACTTATATATTAATTAAAATATTAAAC
>Ga0247782_1000716_pt1 | contig 9812 bp, 8 predicted proteins | sample UWRJL019104C5_FD_179928 | JGI IMG/M metagenome (GOLD analysis project Ga0247782, IMG submission 179928) | Plant litter microbial communities from Arlington Agricultural Research Station in Wisconsin, United States - UWRJ-L019-104C-5 | ecosystem: Environmental > Terrestrial > Plant litter >...
GTGCCGGCGCACGGCGGACGCCGAGGCCGGGGTCGGCGGTGCTGAGGGCGGTCATTCGTCGACCTCCTTCCGGGAGACGAGCAGGTAGAGGACGGCGAACACCAGGCAGACCAGGATCAGGATGTTGCTGATCGCCGCGCCCTGCCCGAACTGGAACTGGGTGAACGACTCGTCGTAGGCGGCGGTGGAGAGCGTCTGCGTGGAGTTGGCGGGGCCACCCTTCGTCAGGGCGAGGATGACGTCGACCGACTTGAGGGTGGAGATGATGCCGAGCGCGACGACCACGCTGACGACGGACCGGATGCTCGGCCAGGTGATGTTCCAGAACGCGCGCCAGCCGACCGCCCCGTCGAGGGATGCCGCCTCGTACAGCTCGGAGGGCACGGCCGCGAGCCCGCTGTAGAGGATGACGACGTTGAACGGGATGCCGAACCAGATGTTGACGCCGATGACGGCGGTGAGCGCCAGGTCGGGACTCACGAGCCACGGCACCGCCGGGATGTGCAGGAGCGCGAGCGCCGAGTTCAGGATGCCGCTGTCCTGATCGAGGATCAGCTTCCAGACCGCGCTCGACGCGATGATCGGGATGAGCCACGGCAGCAGCAGCAGGGCGCGCAGCACGCCGTTGAGCGGGAAGGCCCGCCGGAAGTACAGAGCGAGCAGGAGACCGAGCACGAATTGGAACGCGACCGAGGCGACCGTGAACAGCGCCGTGTTGGTCGCGGCGGTCGAGAACACGTCGCTGCCCAGCACCCGTGCGTAGTTGGCGAAGCCCACCCACGGGGCGACGCCCGTATAGAACGTGGTGGTCGTGTAGTCCTGGAAGCCCATCACGACGTTCTTGACGATCGGGAATCCGAAGAACCAGAGGATGGTGAACAGCGCCGGCACGGCGAACAGCCACTGGGCGTAGCGCCGGAGCCGACGGCTGCGTCGGCGGGAACGGGGCGACTTCGGCGGGGTCGCCGCGCGGACGCCGGGGGTGGGTCGCACCTCGGAGGTGGCCAGGGTCACGTCATCGCTCCTTGCCTCGCGTTGTCTGCCGACCGACGCCCGGACCGCGGCGGGTGCCGCGGTCCGGGCGGTGGGGTCAGTCCTTCTCGTTCTGCGCCGTCTTCAGCGCCTCGGCCGGCGTGGCCTTGCCGGTCATCGCCAGCTGGACCGCGGTGTAGATGCGCTTGGAGGTCGCGGGCCACTGGTCGCCGACGATCGCCGTCCGCGACCGCGCGGTCCTCACCGCGGTGATGAAGGCGGCGAGGGTGGCGTCGCTCTTGCCCATCTCGCTCGCCGTCGCCGTGTCGGACGGCACGGTCTCGCTCAGCTTCGCGACCGCCTCCTGGTTCTTCGGCGAGTTCAGGCACTCGACGAACTTCGCCGACTTCGCCATCTTGTCGGCGTCGCCGGTCTGCGGAACCGTGAAGCCCTCGCCGCCGAGCGGCGTGACCGACGGGGCGCCCGTGGGCGACGGGATCGGCACCGAGCCCCAGTTCACCTTCGACTTCTGGATGGTGGGGATCTGGTAGGGCCCGGCGATCTGCATGGCCGCCTTGCCCGCGATGAACTGCTCGTCGACCGCGGTCTGGTCCCAGGCGACCGAACTCTTGGAGAGCACGCCGTCATCCTGCAGGCTCTTGACGTACTCGAGCGCCTCGACCGCCTTCGGGGAGTCGATCGCGTCCTCGTCGGCGCCGTTGCTCCACATGAAGGGCAGGAACTCCCAGGTGCCGTCCTCGGCACCCTTCGTCGACAGCCCGATGCCGTAGCGGTCGCCGCTCGTCAAGGTCTTGGCGTCGGCCTTCATCTCGGCCCAGGTCGTCGGCGGGGTCTGGATGCCGGCCTGCGCGAACAGGTCCTTGTTGTAGAAGAGGGCCAGCGTGTTCACGGCCGGCGCCAGGCCGTACAGCTTGCCCTTGTACGAGCCGGCCTTCACGATCCCGTCGGCCATGCCCGTGGTCGACACCTTGAACTGGTCGAGCGGAGCGAGGGCGCCGCTCTTCGCGATCTCGGCGATGTTCGGCAGGTCGAGCATCAGCACGTCCGGAAGGGTCTTCGACGACGCCTGCTGCAGCACCTTCGGCATGAGTCCGTCGTAGGGGATGTGATCGATCTTGATCTTGACGCCCACATCGCTCGCGCAGCCGTTGTAGATCGCGTCGTGCGTGGTGTCGTAGTAGTCCTGGATGGTCAGGGCGCTGTCGGACGAGCCCCCGGATCCGGCCGAACAACCGGCGAGGACCAGCGGCAGGGCCGTGATGGCGGCGGCGGCGGCGAGTGCCGCGCGGCGCTTCGAGTGAGGCAAGGTCAAGCTCCTTTGCTCTGAGGTCCGGCGCGAGGTCCGCGGCGGGAGGTTTCACGACGGTAGCATGTTGACGTCAACATGCTACCCACTGCTAACGTGACGGCGTGAGCGGCGCGACGATGCGGCCCGGCACGCAGCGCGGGCGGGGGCCTTCGCAGGCCGATGTCGCGCTCCACGCCGGGGTCTCGGGCCAAACGGTGTCGCGGGTCTCGAACGGCTCGGCGAACGTCGACGTCGAGACGCGCGAGAAGGTGCTGCGGTCGATGGCCGCGCTCGGCTATCGACCGAACCGAGCGGCCCGCGCGCTGCGCTCCGGCCGCTTCCGCAGCATCGGCGTGATCATGTTCGGGCTGGACTCCTTCGGCAACATGCGCACCCTCAACGCCATCGCGAACTCGGCGGCGACCGCCGGCTACTCGGTCGCTCTCGTGACGGTGCGGGCCCCGAGCCAGGAGAGCGTCTCGGCCGCATTCGACGAGCTGCTCGGGCAGTCGATCGACGGGATCGTCATCGTGATCGACGCCCTGTTGGCCGACACGGCCGTCGCGACCATCCCCCGCGGCCTGCCGGTGGTGGTGCTCGACTCGCGGGAGCGACAGGACTATCCCGTGGTCGACATCGACCAGGCGGGGGGTGCCCGGCTGGCGGTCGAGCACCTGCTGTCGCTGGGCCACGAGACCGTGTTCCACATCAGCGGACCCGACCGGTCGTTCTCCGCCCTCAGCCGACGGGCCGCGTGGGAGCAGACCCTGCGCGGTCACGGCCGTCGGGTGCCGGAGGTGGTGGCCGGCGACTGGAGCAGCAGGTCGGGGTACGAGGGTGGGCTGCGCCTCGCGTCGGACCCCGAGGTGACGGCCGTCTTCGCCGCGAACGATCAGATGGCCCTCGGCCTCCTGCGCGCGCTGCACGAGGTGGGCCGCCTGGTCCCCGAGGAGATCAGCGTGGTCGGATTCGACGACGGCCCCGACGCCGAGTGCTATTGGCCGCCGCTCACCACCGTGCAGCAGACGTTCGGTGAGGTCGGCCGCCGGAGCGTCGAGATGCTGATCGCCGAGATCGAGGGCCAGGGCCCGCAGCCCGGTGTCACGCTCGTCGAGACTCGGCTCGTCATCCGGGACTCGACCGGCCCGGCGGCCTGACCGACTCACCGGGTCGCCGGGTGTCCCCGCTGTCCGAGTAGCTGCATCGCACGAAGAACCGCGCCGCCCGCTCCCGGCAGCGAAAAGCCCCGAATCTCAACGATTCCGGGGCTCTCAGCTGGCGGTACCGGTGGGATTTGAACTCTAAGACCGCACATTCGGAAGACCCCGAATCAGACCGATCTGTCGGTGATTCCGGGGCGCCGGGCTCTGAGTGAGATATCGCGAAATCACTGATATCCCAGATCGTTGTGGGGGTTCTGTGGGGCTTGGCGCACTCGCTCCATGATGACGAGCTGAGCAGATGGGATCACCACAACACCGCCTTGAGGTCACCCACAGCGCCGTTCAGTCGATACGGAGTATTGATCGTGTCGAGTGAGGTTGACTTCCGCTCCCTCTCCAGCGCGGAGATTGCCAGGCTGCCGCTCGATCGCCTCTCACTCATGGTGTTGGAGGATGCGGAACGCGCCAGAACGTGGAGCTGGCCCGCAATCGCGCCGAAAGACTCTCGCCCGCCACAATACGACGCGGTTGCCCAAGAGAGCCGTCGGCCGGGTCGCCTTCCCTATCCGAGCGTGGCGGCGAACGCCTCCAGTTCGTTGCGAAGCTCGTCGCGCCGACGCTCCGACACCCACGCGGTCTCGATCGCGTTGCGCTGGAGCTGCACGAGGTCCGGGAGGCCCATGCCGCCGACCTCGACGCAGGCCTCGAGCACCTCGCTGAGGTAGCCGCCGAAGAAGGCCGGATCGTCCGCGCCGACGGACACGGGCACCCCGGCCTCGAGCAGGGCCCGGATCTCTGGCATCTTCATGGTGGCGGTGAAGATGGCGTAGCCGAGCGGCGTCGCGGTGAAGCCGATCCGTCGCTCGCTGGCGAGGGTCATGAGCTCCTCGCTGTCGAGGACGTGGAGGCCGTGGTCGACGCGGTTGGCGCCGAGCTCGATAACACCCTGCCGCAGGTGCTCAAGCTGGTCCTCCTGCTCGAGGTCGCTATGGAAGGTGAGGAGGAAGCCCTCTCGCCGAGCGCGGTCATACACCTCGCGGAACTTGTCGGGCGGATTGTTCTTCTCGAGCGAGTCGAGTCCGATACCGATGATCCATTCGCGGTACGGCAGTGCCTCCATCAGCGTCGCCATCGCGAACTCAGCTGTGTAGTCGCGCACGAAGCACATGATCAGCTCGGCGGTAATGCCGAACTCCGCGTTCGCTCGGAGGATCGCGCGGCGGTATCCGCCGACGATGTTGCCGAACGGGATGCCACGTCCGGTGTGGAGCTGCGGGTCGAAGAACATCTCCGCGTGGCGCACATTCTGCTCCGCGCTGGTCCGCAGGTAGGCGTAGGCGAGATCCTCGAAGTCCTGGGAGGTGCGCAGGACGATCTGAGCAGAGTTGTACGCCGCGATGAACGTCGGGAGGTTGTTGAAGGTGAAGGTCGCGACGACCTCCTCGACCGTCGCCTGGCCGATGTCGATGCCGTTGCGCTGCGCGAGGGCGAGCTTCATCTCCGGCTCGATCGTGCCGTCGAGGTGCAAATGCAGCTCGGTCTTCGGCATCCGGGCGATCGCGTCGCGTGTCGCCTCGGGGATGTCAAATGTCCTTCTCATCGTGACCCTTCCGTGGTCGTGGCGATCTCGGTCGCCAGGTGAGCGCGGAGGTCTTCCGGCGCCCAGGACGCGCGTAGGGCGCGGCTGTTCTGCTCGATCAGATAGTCCTCCGAGAGCCCGAAGGCCTCGGCAGGCGCGATCAGGTCGGCGAGGAGCGTGCTGTGGGCCATCGCGGGATCGTCCGAGCCAAGGAGCACGTCGAGCCCGGCCTCGATCATCGCAGCAAGCGGGTTGCGATCGCGATCACGCTCGTAGTGCGAGATCGACGACAACCACGCGCTGGCGAAGTGCGTTCCTCGATCGCGCGCCTCGCGGACGAGGCCCGGGTCCTTGACGATTGCATACCCGTGGTCGACGCGGTCGACCCGCAGCACGTCCATCGCGTAGCGGACCTCGTCGGGGCTATAGCGCTCGCCCGAGTGCGCCGAGGTGCCGAGTCCCGCCTCCTGCACGCGCCGATAGAGCGGAACGAACTGCTCGGCCGGGCCGAGGTTCTCGTCGCCGTCCATGCCAATGCCGACGACGAGGGGATTCGGATGGGCGAGCATGTCGTCGATCATCCGTTCCGAGACCTCGAAGGGCTGGCTGCGATAGATCGACGGGATGATGCCCGCGTCGACCCCGAAGTCCACTCGCGCCCGCGAGATGCCGTCCTCGAGGCCCGCGATGACATCCGCGTAGGGCGGCTGCCGCTCCAGCGTGAGGTTGACGAACATCTCGCGGTAGCGGAGGTTGCTGGCCAGCCGGTCGGCGCGCAGCGAGTCGTAGACCGCCCGGCTCCAATCCTCCGGTCCGCGCAGCAGCGACGAGACGTGCTCATAGACCGCCAGGAACGACGGCATGTCGTGGTAGCTGTACAGCTCCCTCGGATCGGTGGTCCGCAGCGGCTCGCGGTACTTCTCGGCAAGCGCGATGTAGGTCTCCACCGGGACGGCGCCGTTGAAATGACAGTGCAGCTCCACCTTGGGCAACGCGGCGATTCGGGCCCAGCGGGGGTCGGTCGTAGTCATCGGAGCCTCCTTACCGGACCTGGGACGGCGCGTACACCGCGAGCACGCGGCGCTCGATCGCGCTCACGATGCCGTAGGCGACGAGCGAGACCACGGTCAGCACAGCTGCCCCAGACCACAGGCCTGCGTAGTCGGAGTGCGCTCGAGAAATCACGATGAGGTGCCCGAGCCCGTCGCCGGTCGCGAGCCACTCCGCCAGCGTCGCGGCGAGCAGGGCCGAGGGGACGGCGATGCGCGCGGACGCAAAGATCGCCGGCAGCGTGTAGGGCAGTTGCAGACGCCAGAGCGTGGTCCATCGCGACGCGTCGTAGCTGCGCATGACCGCGAAGCCGTCGGACGGCACTCGCGCGAGCCCGCTCTGGGTGTTCGCGAGCGTTGGGAAGAACGTGACGATGGCGGTGATCACGACCACGGCGCCCATCCCGCGCCCGAGGGCGAGGATCAGGACGGGGATGATCACGATGATCGGCACGGTGCGGAACGCGACTGCTATTGGCGTCAGGATCCGCTCCGCGATCGGGAATTGCACGAATGCCACGGCCGCCGCGATGCCGACCACGAGGCCGGCAACGTAGCCAATCCCCGCGTGGAGCACGGTGGTGCCGAGGGCGCCGATGATCGCCGACAGGTTGGCCCCGGCTCCCTCGTTGATGAAGAGGTAGCTCAGGACGTCGATGGGCGACTTGCCGACGAACGGCGAGAGGTTGAAGACGTACAGGTATCCCCACCAGGCACCGAGGACGACGACGACCGAACCGACGGCCCATGCGACCGGGCGGATGATGCGAGCCGCACCCTGCGCGGGGCGCGAGCGCATCGGCGACGCCGACGAGATCGTCGAGGCCCACGGCGCGAGCTTGTCGCGAAGGAAACCGAACAACGCGTAGGGCACCGCAGCCATGAGGGTGGCGATCACCGCCACGGACCACACGCGGTCGAGCTGCAGCGACATGAGCCCGTTGATGAGCAAGACGCCGATGCCCCGAGTGGCACCGATGAACTCGCCGAAGATCGCTCCGAGCACGGCTGCGGCCGCGCCGATCTGCAGACCGGTCATGATCGCCGGGATGCCCGACGGGAATCTCACGAACCGAAGGCCGGCGACGCCGCCGCCGCCCCAGGCGCGGACCATCGTGAGCGGGCCGCCGTCGGCGGAGCGCAGCCCCAGGATCGTGCCGACCAGGGTCGTGAAGAACACCGAGAGTGCCGCCAGCACGACCTTGGCCGTGTCGGCCGGGAACGTGAGCTGGAGGATCGGGTTCACCGCGACGAGCGGGAGGCAGAACAGGGTGAGCGCGAGACGCAGGAACAACGACTCGAGGACCGGGATCTGCACGAACAGAATCGCCACCACGACCGCGATGAGATTGCCGATCACCCAGCCGCGGAGCGCGATCCATCCGGTCGCGAGGAAGGCGTTGGCGTAGAGACCGGAGTCGGAGATGAGGCTGTGGACGATCGCGGTCGGCGACGCCATGACGCCCAGTCGAGCTAGGGCTGCGTCCGCCGCCACCTGCCAAACGATGAGCAGTACGGCGACGACTGCGACGACGATCACCCAACGGGTGATCGCGGTGCGTCGGGCACGGGCACGGCTGCGACGACGCTCCGCGGCGATCAGCTGACCGGCCGGCGCCGTGGTGAGCGAACGGGTGGCGCTCATCGTCACGCCGCCGAACCCGCGGTGCTGGGGGTCGCCGGAACCGCAGCCTCGCTGGCCTCCATGCCGCCGTGCAGCAGGGAGCTGAGGTGATCGGTGACGGCGTGGAACTCCGGCGTGGTCAGGATGTCCGGGGTCCGCGGGCGCGCGAAGTCGATCTGCACCTCGCCGACGATCCGGCCCGGGCGGGGCGACATCACGACGACGCGGTCGGCCAGGAACGCAGCCTCGGCGACCGAGTGGGTGACGAGGAGCGCGGTCGCGCCAGACTCCGTCCAGGCGAGTTGCAGTTCCTCGTTCATGCGCTGGCGGGTGATCTCATCCAGGGCGCCGAACGGCTCGTCGAGCAGCAGCACTTCCGGCTCTGACACGATCGCACGGGCGATCGCGACGCGCTGCCGCATGCCGCCCGAAAGCTGAGAGGGGCGGGACTTCTCAAAGCCCCCCAGGCCGACCAAGTTGACCAGGTGCTCCACACGCGAGGCCGGGATGGGGAGCTTCATGACCTGCCCTGGGAGACGGATGTTGTCGCGGACGCTGCGCCAAGGAAGCAGCGACGGGTCCTGCAGGGCGAGGCCGAGGCGGTGAGACTTGCGAATGTCACGCGGGCTCTCGCCCAGCACGCTTACGTCGCCGGCGGAGTGGTCCTCGAGGTCGGCGAGAATGCGGAGGATCGTCGATTTTCCGCATCCCGAGGGTCCGAGAAGCGCGGTGAACGATCCGCGGGGGAGCTCCAGGGAGATGTCGTCGAGGGCGAGGACATCGCGCGAGCCGCTCGTATAAACCTTGGAGAGGCGGTTGAGAGTGATCCCGTGATCAGCCATGGTCGTCCTTTTCTATGCGTCGGAGGGGCGGCACCGGTCATTGGCACCGGTGCCGCCCGGCTGGCTAACCCGCCAGCTTGCTCTGGATCGAGGTGTCGAAGATGGACTTGTCCGCCCCCTTGATGCCGAGTGCATCAAACGTCTTGAGGTTCTCCTTGATCCCGTCCTGCGAGATCCAGAGCAGTCCGTTCTTCTTGGTCTCGGGCGTCACCAGCAGGTCGAGCTGGAGCTTGGCCTGCGCCAGCTGCTGGTCCGCGTTCAGGCCGCCGTCCTTGGCGTAGTTGTTGACGGTGAGGTCGACCGCCTTCTGCGGGTCCTTGACGTAGTCGTTCCAGCCCTTGAGCTCGGCCTTCATGAAGCCCTCGATCTCCTTCCGCTTCGTCGCGTCGGCGAGGTCGGCTTTGCGCACCACGTAGACCTGGGCGTACACGTTCAGGCCGTAGTCGCCGACGAGCATGTTGACGCCCTCCTTGCCGGTCGCCTCCTTGTACGAGGTCGGCTGCTCCGTGTAGAACGACAGCAAGCCGTCGACCTCGCCCGACACCAGTGGCGCGACGTCGAATCCGACGGGGACCTCGGTGACCTTGGACGGGTCGATCTTGTTGATCTTCAGGAACGCCTGCCACAGCGCGTCGTCGGCGGAGGGGACGCCGATCTTCTTGCCGATCATCTCCTGCGGCCTCTTGAGCGGCTTGTCCGGGCTGGACAGGATCGTGAACGGGTCCTGCTGGAAGCCCGCTGCGATCATGACCAGGCCCGCGCCTTGAGCATTGGCTCGCGCGACGAAGTCCGCGTTGCTGAGCCCGATGTCGGCCTTGCCTGCCGCCACCACGGCGAGGGGATCCACGTCGGGTCCGCCGGGAAGGAACTTCACCTGCAGCCCCTGCTTCTTGTAGTACCCCTCGGAGTCGGCGAGGTAGCTTCCGCTGAACTGGACCGAGGGGACCCAGGACGTCTGAAAGCTGATCTGCTTGACGCCACCGGTCGCGTTGCTGCTGTCGCCGGAGCCCGACGTCGAGCAGCCGGCGAGCAGGGCTGCCGCCGCGACGGAGGCGACGGCAACGGCCGCCACGCGCTTCATTGCCCGCGATGCGAAGGTCATGATGTTCCTTGTCTGTGATGGATGGAGTGATTGCCGCATGTTGACAGTCCTTGTCGCCGCGGCCGAGCCTGTGCCCGCCAGCGGAGTGCTCGGCTCTAGGACGCCTCGCTCGGCGCGAGCCACCGGACGAGCCCGTCGAAGAGCCGCCGGTATCCGTCCCAGTTGACGAACT
>Ga0247782_1000717_pt1 | contig 9811 bp, 6 predicted proteins | sample UWRJL019104C5_FD_179928 | JGI IMG/M metagenome (GOLD analysis project Ga0247782, IMG submission 179928) | Plant litter microbial communities from Arlington Agricultural Research Station in Wisconsin, United States - UWRJ-L019-104C-5 | ecosystem: Environmental > Terrestrial > Plant litter >...
TGGGCGCGGGGCCCCCCCCCCCCCCCCCCCCCCCCCCCTGGTCCTGTGTCTGCATAAGCGCAACAAATTGCCGCATGGTTATTAGATAACAAGCGCGAAACAAATTCAAACAATCCATCACAAATGTTGTCTTACTTTGAAGTACCTATTCTCTACCTACGTTGTATCGGGCTTCTAAGGTAAGACGGAGCAATTCCGCCCTGCAAATCATACAAGGTAACCAACAGACACTCATGTTAGATGCTTGATTACTTAAGTAGTCATGACAAACCGCAAGAAACGTATCCTTGCTATGTAGGTACAGGTTCAGATCACAATAGAGTAGCTGCTGCAGGCTAGAACGTGGATCAAGTTCTCGCTCCAGAAAACATTCCCGTTCTGCAACGCAAATATGCCTACAGTACATCTGTAAGGCAAGTTACATTACCTACATACCCTAATTCTAGAACTTGAGCTTCGTCATCCTGCAAAGCATTAAATCACCGCTCATTGGTAGTGAGTGAGAGAGGATCTTACCAATCGTATCTACTGTGCCTACGTGTTTGAACAATTTAATAGACCCCGGTAAGTGATATGGTCTGCATGCGTACTGCTTGCTGCACGTGAAATTGTGCTAGCCAAACGAAGTATAGTACTACTGTGCTATAAGGCATACCTAATTAGCCTATATCGACCAACCCGGTGAGTCCAGTACCAGATGATCAGCAGAAACCGAACCGCACAAGGATCGCAAGATGAGAACGCCAACGTCAACGTCAACGCCAACGCAAAACGCAAAACGCAAAATCCAGAATGCTCAGAATACCGGAATGCCCGGGATGCCCGGGATCTGATTGGTGTATCGCCGTCTTGGCATAAACAGGATTTGTTGAACCAGCGAAACAAACCATCCGAAAGTGAGTTTGGGTACTACGTATTGTATGTTGTAAGAAGGTAGCTACAGCTTCTATCATCCGAACCAGACCAGGTCAAGACCATCAGCGATCGTAGGTAACATGTGCATGTATGATGCTGTAGCTACGCTGCTACAACCAATGCAAAGGAACCCTTCTGCATATTCTCCTGCCCAAGCAGACCAGGATGGATTACTGGTGGTTTACTTACCCAACTGACTGAGCGTCTGACAACACCCGCAGACAGCATACTCCACAGGTATGAGCAGCGAATCATGAATCATTTACCTAGATGTCAGCTACACCTTTCCCGCCCCTCTCACCGGAAGATAGCCATGCAAGAAGGTGTTTCTCAGGTTTAGGCCAACCACACAGAGAGACGCAGACCCAGGCACACTCACAATCGTGGCTGTGATGCGGCTCTTCTGTCCACACTAACTCTTCTTAGGCTAGGTATTCACTAGCTGCTGAGGCTGTGCTAGTTGGGGATTCCTTGCCGTAGTACGATGCCTAAGGGAGGTAGGTTCGGTATTATGCAGTGAGTTACCACACAATATACTATGTACCTCTATACAAGAACCGATATTAAGCTATCAACGTCCGAATAGATTTAAAATGCCACCCACCTTATCTGCAGGCACACCCTATAGTCTTACCCAGCCTCGGTATGTTTGGGTGTCTCATCCTATCTCCTGTACCTGTAGGACCTGCATGGTATGTACGACTAGATACATGCTACTGAAAGGCCTAGGCCTAAATAGGAGTTAGGTACAGCGAGAAGAATACTGCTGTACTATGAAAGAAGAAAGAAGAGTCTACCTGCTTACCACAATACCTACTGCAAGACGATCATTGTGGCTTGTATCCCTGAGTCACATCCAACGAAAACGGCTAACCTTAGCGTTCGATATGTAAGTAAGGAGGTAGTAAGAGTAAGTAGGTAGGTGGAGAAGCAGCTGTAAGCGGCTACTATTGTCCCTCGGCATAGCGACTTCCTGCTACGGTTTATACTTGCGTTGGCCTACCCTTGTATGCTTACCTCCTGATACTCAGTAATTGGGGTCGCAGAGGTCCGTCCCCTCTCCCCAACACATTTATGAGGGGAGGAGGGGGAATAAGGGGGAGTAAATGTTAGACTTGAATTTACCTCGCTAAAAACTATTGCTACTTACTTGCTTAACATACCACTTGCATAGTATGCTTGGCTACAGAGATTATGTCTGCGCATGTTTTTTTATTAAGCTTAACGACCAAGGCCGCTTGATAGCCATACTAACTTTAGCAGAATCTATGCAGATTAATATAGATCTATGATAGCAGTGTCTATTCTATGATGCCCATATGTTGAGGGGCTTTGACATCTCACTCTTGCTACCGTAATATCATACTGGTTAGAACATGCATGGAAGCGACTCTGGCTAGGACTTTGGTCGCTCTAAAACTTGCTTCTTTCCTGTTGTCTTGGCCCCCTTTGTTGCCGCCTCGCGCCGACTTATGTGTTTACATGTTGCTCAACACCAATCAAATTGTCCGGCTTCCCTATTACCCACTTGTACCCAAGTTTTTCTAGTATGTGCTACGGCGTTGCTGTAAATAACCTTGTACGTAGTACGAGGTAGCGCTGTAATACAGCAATGCAGGCCTAGGGTTCAGGGATCAAGGGTTGGGAACCTTATCTGACCGGGTTTATCTAGATATGTACCTATATGCGATCGGGCTCCTCCGGCACATAAGGAGGGGTTAGTAATGAGTCTGTCTGCTATTAAGCAGGTATGTGTAGTACGGTACTAGGTATGAATGCTGTAGGTAGACAAGAAGCCTAACTTTTGAAGAGCGCGCGACCTATGCGACTATCCGTCGGGGGTAGGCATATGCAAGCAGGACCTGTCACGTTTCCCGTCGAGGGCGTGCTGTGCCGCATTCTACATGCATACCTGACCTAAACCGAGCTGGCAAAACTGGTTCGGATCGTTTATAATATCGATACTGCCATAAGAAAGGCTGGTTTGTAATAACTGCAGGACACAGCAGGCGTCATGTAAGGAGGGATGTGAAGTATCTCAGTAAACAAACCAACAGGGAAGGCTAGCCAGCAAGGTCGCTATCGATGTAGAAAAGAACCCACATGCAGCCAATAAGTGAACGAATGGCTTTGCGGAGCAACGCATATAACGTGATACCTGGATGCTGTATGATGAAATTATGTATGTACATATGTGAGGATGCTGTTGACGCCAACGCAGCGCTGTGCCCGAAAACAACCAAGATGCGGCCAGACAAGTCGACAGCGCCAGGGTCTTTTCTATTTCTCTTCTTCATTGGCTGGACTAGACCCTGAGAGAGCCAGGCAAAGTGCGAAGCTATTGATCAAACATCTTTCTTATCCCTTCACTCCAAAGCAAGGGATGGCAACAAAAAAGTTTAGTTCGAACTTCTCTAAAATTCATTGGTTAAAAACAGATCATAGGGCCACCTTGGTAGCCACTAATGCAGGTGGTAGAGCCAAGGTAGGGAGAGGGCTTGCCTTAGCGTTCTCTTCAACTGCATCGTGTGGCTCAACGTGTGAGAAGTGGGAGCGGAACCCCTATGATAACATCAATTGTGGGAGAGCTTAATACGCTGCTCTTTGACAGGGCGATTAGAGCGGGAATAACAACCTGTATCAAGATGCATTGACGATCTTTTTCTTTTTCTCCTTCTCCCTTTACGCGCAAGTTAATATTTCATTAATGCGAGTATCCAAGGCAATCTAGACATGTTGTGATACAACATGCACAGCAAATAATGATTTATGAACCCTAGCTAGCTTTCTTATCATGGACAGGAATGTCGATAAAATGTATCTAACTATTCAGACAAAAACAGGTGCGCTAGCTGGTGTAGGACTTTTGCACCTTGTTGGGATCGTCCAGCATAATAACAACACGATACACTCTTGAGAAATATGTCACTTCGCCCAAAAGAACTGGGATCAGGGATAGCCTATTGAGTAGGGGACCAGTATATACCTACCTCGTACAGCAGCATGCTAGCGATTCAGAATGATAATACTGCATGCAAGTGGTCTGGTTCGACTATGGAGGCGTTTCCGTACACCTCGAACTACAATAAACCTACCGAGACAACGCACGAATAAGGTACGGTAAAAACTTCTATCATCACTTGACCGATCTTGAAACGCCTGCGCTATAATACATACTGACTTATCATGCAATAACGTGCAGTGGGTAGCTCTGAATACATGCCGCCCTGTATTACTGACTCACCTTGCAGTAGCTTATTGAATGGGGAAGAGAGCATGCTATGTAAGGCACGGCGGTGGCAGGTACGTGCCAAGCAGCCAAGCATTTATTCCTCGAATCGTTGGTGACGTGGTTATATAGAATCAAGCCTCTTTCTGTTTCTCTTTCTCTCTCTCGCTTGTTATTTGACTTGCTGGATATTTTATGCGGAGTACGACTTCGTACGACTTCGTGCTGCTTGCTGTAGGAGCTGTTCGAAGGCTTCTAGGCGACCTAGCTACGTAGCTACATACCTACAGTGGTTACCCTAGTTAGAGCATGCGCTATGTACAGCATACCTAGGCACATATGTACATATGCACATACAGCCAGCTTTGCCGCAAAACCTTTACCACGGAACCACGGTACCACGGTAGGCAACACAGTGGGTCGCGAACTGAGTTCTCATCCCTGCCCACATTGTGGAGTCACACCCTGTCCTTGCTGCCCCAGAACATCTAAAGCGGCAGGCTTCTAGAAGGCTTCAATACAGTGTTAACTGTGACGTGTTAACAGTACTAGGTAGGATCTGTAGTACATACCTGGGCTCATATAGCTTTCAGAACATAGGTCACCGAAACGCAACAGAAGACGGAGGACAGAACAGAACAAAAAAAAACGTACAAAGCATCCTGGTAACTACACATCATCGTCCCCGCCCCCCAAGTCTGTTACCCGCATACGCAGGTAGGTACACGGATAGTACTTGGATAAATAAGGCGAGAAGAACAAACACGCCTCAGGTACGATGATGACAATATGTTGCAAATCGCCGACCGCAACGCTGGTCGGGTTCTTGAAGTCCTGACACCGATGCCCCGACAGTATACTGCTCACTGCTTACCTATAACCTGGTACACATAATACTAGACGCATGCTATAAGTACATATGAAACATGGGTAACTTCCAAGGTTGCTTTGCAGCCGTGTAGAATGACTCCCAGCTCCGTGGTCAGCCAGTCGAACCACTGTTTGTTACCGTCACCCTCGTTTAGGTAGATTACCTACTTTACGTACTTTGTACGGACGCGCTTGCGCTTGAGACACACACACACACACACACACACCTACCCAGAAGACTTCGAGTGCTGTACCAGCAAGTAAGGACCTAAGTAGTCTAACAACAAGTTCAAGTCGAGTAATTCCGTTTGTTATGCTTCCCCTACTCAGGTCTTATAACCGGACCGTCGTAAATAGCAAACATACCCTCTTGTTTCGGTAAACATTAGAATACATACCTGCATACTTAAGTCCGTAAGTACATGGTTTCTGTCTCTGAAAATCAAGATTGCGACTGTCTAATACATAGTACGGTATCCAAGGTATACATGCGCATGTATGTACATAGTAGGTATGCGGCGGTGGCAACGGCAGGCAGACAAAAGGGTTCCGATGACTGGGGTCAGTGCTTTGGCTCCTCGTGTCCACCGCCCAGCCACGCATGCTTGAGAGGGAAGAAGAGATGAGTACCTGGGTAGAGGACGAGGATTAGGATTAGGATTAGGATTAGGATCCTAGTCTAGAAGCCAAAATCCTAGGGCCTAGGGATCAGGGTGAGGAGAAAAGAATGGGAATGGAAGGAAAGGAAGGCGAAGGGTGGCAGAAGGGATGAACATGGGCGACTGGAACCTGGCGACGACATAACCAGGGGTACCTACCTATGTAGGCACACATAATGTAGGTACCCATGTTATGCACATAATAAGCATCGATGTAACTAACTCGGGATGAACATGTAGTAAAAGACCAAAGAAGCAAAAAAACTCGTGTTTTCCATGCTGCTGCGTTAGGCAAATACTACCCCGTACGTACTACCAGCTCTTCAATTTCTCAGAAAATTATCTGACCATATAGCTAGGGTTGTGTCAGGTAGTAGGTAATCGATGTGCATGTATGTAGACCTAAAATTATACATAGTAGTAACTAAGTAATCGTGCTTTCTTGATAGGAAAATATATATGTACTTAAGTTGTACTTGTGTTGTTAATACAACAATCCGATTGGACCCCGAAAGCCTTACAAACACAAGAGTCGGAACCTCGATCGACTGGATACACCCAGAGCCCCAGCCGCCCACCGTGAGGAATTATGCGTCAACTTAAGTTGCCTACCAATATTTATTGGATTGGGCAGATGTCTAATGCGTCCCAAGTCTTGTTTGTTCTACCTAACCTAGTAGGTATACTCTACTTTATCCTCTAGGGGGATCCAGGTAAGAAGGGTACTTACTGCACAACGACAACGAGGTGAACACACCTTCCGTCCGTCATGCCCCACCCATTTCAGCGCGCGACGTTGGCGGTATTTCATCTAATAATGAACTAGGGCCACTTCAGACGAAAAGAAGAGGAGCACAGAAACGGAAATCTTCTAGAAGAATGGAAAGAGTGGACGAAAGGCAACGGTACTGCATGGGCCTTTCAGCTCGTCTGATCTGATGACGGGAAAACCCCCCTGTCCCCCGAACTGGGTAAAGATGTGCCACTTCGGATATCTCCTACATACAGAGTACCCTTGCAGGGCTTGGCAATAGTGCCCCTAACCCTTGTGATGCCCCTGTAGCGGCGTCCACAGTACTTTGAATGTCAGCAACTCGGCGTCCAAGGATCCCTGACCTCGACACACACATATACACACGCGTACGTAGTACAGATTCTGCCTTGATGACGCGGGGCCTATTGCGAATCGGGAGGAGGGGCTTTTGAGAGATGGTTGACACTTCACATCTTAATGTCTGTATCAAAGCCGAGTCTTCACTCTGCTCAGCATGCACGCTCTGACTACGAGGTTGGATGCAACCTCAATCGCTTCCCCCTGCAACTGGGACAACGGGGCTGGCGGTCCCTCTAGCTCACTAATGGGCCGTTTCCGTTGGGCACTCCCTTTTGCACGTGGCTTGGGGGCTTGGGGTCGGCCAGTGTAGATGCGGCAGCCGTGCTCGCCTTCCGTCTGAGCCCCCCGGCCTTCAGACGTCGAACTCTCTGATACGCCCTTTCGATCTCATACTCCACCAGACATCTAACCTTCAACGCGCAGACGGCTGGCCACACGCTCCTCTCTCCCCGCCGAATCCAGTAATCCAGCGTCTCACGCGTGGGTGTCTCCAGGAGACGCACAAAGTCAGACGCAGTAATATGGGGAACTAGGACCATGCTCGCTCCCGGCAACTCCTCGTCCACCAGGAATCGGCGTATGCCAGCAGGCAAAAGCCCCAGCGTATCTAATTGCTTCAACCGGTGACGCACCTCCAACCCTACAATCCTGAACAGATGACCAGTCATCTGCGCTCGCTTGCCGTGGGCAGTGAGCAGAGAGGGCCCGCGCATGTCGGATTCCAGAAACGGAATCAGATAGGGGCGAGCCTGACTGACAATGAAGTGATTAACGTTGAACAGCTGAGAGATTCTCGCCAGTGGCGACTTGAGGTCCTTGTCCGAGGGGTGGGTCCATGGACGGAAGCTGTTAGCTGGGGCCCATGGCACGATCTGGCCGTTTACATCTTTACAAAGAACTGTAGTCTGTCCGCTCCCGTAAAGCGAGGGCGTTGAGGCGTTTGACGCAACAGCTGCGGTCCATATTATCTACATTGATGATTGTTAGCCGCATGACTTAGAACACTCCGAAGCAGAAGGTTTACAAGCGGACGTACAACGTTCGGCGCAGTTATGTAATTCAACAAAGCTGGAATAGCATCGGGGCCTTCCGTGGCTACTGTTATGTTCAACACTCGTTTAGATCTGTTGAAAGCTTCTTCGAAGGTGAGATCTCCCAAGTTTGCTTTGACACAGTCTTCCAGCACGTTTACATCGAGGAAGTAGCCTTCCCGCCAAAAGCGCATGAGTCTGCGGACAAGTGTCTTCAGCCCGGAGCCACCGAGTGATGGCCATTGGCTGTTGCTATGTACCTCCTTCTCATGGACCTCGAAGGCCGATAGATCGATGCCACCTGCCTTCAGTACGCCTGGAAGCTCCTCTTCCGTGTGGACGGCGACGAGACTTGCAATCAGGGCGCCAGTGGCGGTACCCGTAATGATCCTTGGCAAGAGACCTCGTAAGAACAAAGCTCTCACAACGCCGACGTGGCACAATCCAAAGATGGCGCCGCCTTGCAACACTAGTGTACTTCGTCCAAAAGCCTGTCGGGAGTCGTGCAGAAAGTCCAGCTTCCTCTGAGTAGACAGAGTATGGAGGTGGGTATACATGTCCTGCACGGGCGAAGAACTCTCGGCGTTGATATCATCAACAGCACCGGCCACCTGCGCTATGTATTCCTCGATGAGGTATTTCGTCCCGGCAAAAGATTGGTTGTATAGCCGCGGCGCAGTAATGTTCCCCAAATTCCTGACTAAACCGGAGCGAACAAGGTCTACGAGGGACTGGATATCATTGTCTTCGCGGGCACTGAGGATCGAGTTGAGTCGGTCGCTGATCAAGGTCCAATCATAGGTGTGGGAGGAGGGATCGGCGCGCCTGGTTTGTCCAGGGTCATTGTAAGCAAAGAACGGGACACCATATGGATAAACTATCGTGACGTTTTGACATACCAAGCATCCAACTCCTTCAGGTTATCAAGCTGCAATGTCGCATGCTCCCATTCCTCGAAGTCCTCGGCATTACGCAACGCATCCCACCACTCGTCGACTAGGCTCCTCGTTTCTCTTCGTCGCCGCAGTGCCTGTGAATCCGTGCGCAAAGTGTTAGCAGACGTTGGGCTATCGCTGGAAACATATTACCTACTCTGTACCAAAAACGTATAACCTCAAAGAACATGCTACAAATGGTCGCCATGAAGCCAAGTAGAGGGGCCATTCTTGCGACGTCGACGAGACCTTGTTCGGGGTCATGCAAGCATCGAGAGAGCGCCGATACCAAGACTCAATAATGTAGGTGTTTCCATGCAAGAGAGGTATTCTCCGCCATTCTCTTCTTCTGCCTTATTACTTCTTGTTTTGTTGTTTCCGTCGCGCGCGTTTGAGATGTCGGTTAGGTGTTCATAGGTGGCGGGTGGCGGTCCGGAAACAAGCCGAACAAGAGGTAGATACTGTAAGTTATTGCGGTAACACACACTGTTATGTCGACGACGTCATTAAGCTATGTGGTCACTCAGGTTTGATATGTACTGTAGATAATCCCTTCTACTCAGGTTTCTAAGAACTGATTATGGAGATAAAAGTACCTAATGAGCGACAAGGAAGTAAGTAGGCTGCTGTTGAGTAACACTAGGTGAGTAGGAAAAACAACGATAATGAAGAAGAAGCCTTGAGTCGTGGTTGGGGTCAGCTGAGGCCCTTCCCCTTCCCCTTCCCTCTTTAGCTCTTTGCGCTGACGGCATGCGACAGATGGTATGGTATGGCGCGGAACCAAACTAATTAGAAAACAGAAAACAGAAACAACGGCATGTTTGAAGCATGTGAAAGCAACCCAAGAGATCCCCACATCCCACATTCTCCAACATTATCCCCATAGAAGTTCCGGTTCTCTTTGTGACAGTGTCCAGATTGGTTAGTTACAAGTGTGGAGAGTTTGGGTTCGATTCTGAACAGTGCTAATGGTTTTCCGCGCTTCGCTGTCTTTTCTTCTCCTTGTGTAGGTACTTACTATGCTCTTTCTTTTTTTTTTTTTCTTTTTTTTTTTTTTT